>Ga0123352_10000459_pt1 | contig 49417 bp, 42 predicted proteins | sample TergutLab28metaG_FD_89700 | JGI IMG/M metagenome (GOLD analysis project Ga0123352, IMG submission 89700) | Labiotermes labralis P1 segment gut microbial communities from Petit-Saut dam, French Guiana - Lab288 P1 | ecosystem: Host-associated > Arthropoda: Insects > Digestive system > Gut ... | reverse complement strand
CTGGCTTATTGAAAAAACGGCTATTCAGAGGGCTTCTAAGGTTCGCTCTGCTTCTGGGTTAGTTGCTTTCCTTTTCGCAAGAATCGCTTCCGCTTCCTTCTTTTTTAACTCTTGATTCGCGTATAGACGCTATTGTTAAAGTGGAAGACCATTTTGATAGGCTTATACTTTATACTGAATATAGCCACAAGGACAGCCAGCGAACAGAAAAGCACAAAATAAAAACCCGCAATTTAGACTGGGAGCATAAGGAGATTTACAAACTGTTTACGGATATAGCAAACCGAAACAATTGGTTGTTGTATAAAAGAAATGAAAAATAGCCGCCCTTGGTGAGGTATGCGGCTATTTTCGTTTGACTTAATCTGTCACTCTGGTTTAGCAGTTGCCGCCCCAGCTTGCTTTTTATTTATACCCTATTCTATTACAGGATATTCCCGAATGTCAACGGGAATTTTTTGTTGACATGGACATTTCTAATTATCATGTCCTCACACAAACAGTTCTAATTTAGCCGCAAATAGCATTTCTAAACGTGAAATGGCAGAAATTAGTTGAATCACTGACTTGTTCAATTCCATCAATTGTTCGGCATCTATACCATCCATTGCTATAATCTTTTGCATTTTTTCCCCTTCCGCATTCATTATATGCGCAAGGGCTGCTTCTTGCAAAGCTACAGATTGTATGAGGTCGGTAATTGCTTGATTTTCTGAATCTTTAGGGATTAAAGTTGTGCCCAACATAGATGCATTGTTATCAAGATTTGGGTCAAGTGTAGAAGTCGTGACATTAGCAGTGTTTGTTATGGTGGTTGTGACTTTTGGGTTTGTTGCAGTTCCTCGGATAAAAATGGTTATGATTTGACTTGTTTCCAAATCGCCAAGCGGAAGCATATCTGCCCATGTATTCCATGTTGAACCATTGTCAGTTGAATACTGGGGGTTTGATAACTGTGTTGGGAGTGTATCAAAAAGCAGCACATCCATAGCCTTATCGGGCCCACTATTTCCCACAACGATATTATAGGTGATATCATCGCCGCCATACGCGGATTCTGGCCCCGTTTTTTGTACATATACATCGGCTGTGGTTGCCAGTGTGATATCTACTGTATTGCTTTGAATTTCAAATGTTGTTGGCAGAGATGCTTCCACCAATAATAAATCGTACTGCAAAAAAGCAGTATTTGAGGCGATGCCATCTAAAGGTATATGATCTACGATAGCTTTGAAAGTAATAACCATGTCAGCTTCCGCGGCAAGGTCGGGTAAATCAAAGCCGGTATTTGGATCACATGCCAAGCAGCTTATTCCATTAATCATTACACTTTCGGGTACAAATGTAAGCCCGTCAGGCATGGAATCAGTAAAGCTTATGCTTGTTATCGCCGAATCCGCATTGTTGCTAAAGGAGATGGTGAAGTCAATAATATCCCCAACTGTGGCAGTAGTTTTTGAGGCTGATTTCACTAACTCTAGTATGGTTATATCAACCTCATAAAAACCAACATTGTCAATAGCGTAGTCATTGCCTGATGCCGCCACACCATAGCTTAAAAATTTCACATCCAAAGATGTGTAATTTCCAGAATTTATTACCGTGCCATCTTCAAGCCATTCTGGTTGGTTAAAGTTAACGGGAATAACCACGCCCAAATCCTTATCATATAAAACGGTGCCATCTGGTGCTGTTATTGTCACACCAAGTTCTGGACTGGCGCGACCTGAAATTTTAATCATATTCAAAATATTCGTGATAAATAGGTAGTAGGTATTGGGTACTACATTCACATTATCTTCAAAAAATACTGACCCTGGGTTGTCTCCGTTTACAATCATCATTCTGCCTGTTTCGTTCCCTGTGGTACGGTCGGCTATGCGCCACCATGAACCGTTGACTTGATACGATACATTGTTCGCAATGTTTTGTATCGTGTAATAACCGTCGCTGGGGTTTGCTGTGTTTGCGGCTGGCAGCGTATAGATGAAACTTGGGTTTACGCTTGGATATGGATTGGGATCCGCCCCAGTCATTCCCGCTGTTCCCGCTGGAAACAAGCCAAATGTCCCTGCGCTTGCGGCATTAATTAGGTTATCTGCCCAATCTACGCTAACGCTTGAATCAATGACTATGGGTGTATATTTTACGGGACCATTCAAAATGTTCCGTCCTGTAATATCAGCCCCGCTTACAGTAATTGGTATAGTATTTCTAGTGATACAGTCTAGGTTTGTTGCCTCGGCTGGTAAGTTGGCTATAACGCTTATGGGAGGCGTTGTCGCGATGGCGGCAGGCCCAGCGGCGGCTTCAATACCAAAATTTCCAGTGGTGGAAATAAGCCCTAAATCGCCGTACGCCTCTACAATCTGATAATTTCCGTTGGGTACATTTGTGAATGTATAGCTTCCATCAGATGCTGTAAGCACTGCAAGCCTTAGCCCAGTGCTGGTATTTTCCAATACGATTGGCGTATCTGCGATGCCTGGCAACCCAGTGGCCGAGTTGGTTCGTGCGTTGTCGTATAAAAGTGAACCTGATACAGTTGCCATTATACATACACCTCTTTTTTGCTGTTTAATAATGTAATGTATGTCCCACCGGGGCAAATGGTTACATTAAAGTGTTATAATGGCTAAGGTGACTTGATTACATCAAAAGAGCAAGGAGAGATAACATTGGCTTTAAATTTCTATGAAGCAACACAGGAAACCATACGCAACCTCAACCAAACTGAACGCTTACTTTTTGACTATGTTGTTAAAAATATGGACAAGGTTAAAACCATGAGTATACAAAAATTTGCGTCAGAGCGGTTTCTATCCACCACTACCATTTTTCGCTTTGCCAGGAAATTAGGGTTTTATGGCTATGCCGATTTTATTAACAGTCTGTTGGTTACGTCGCATGGCCAACAAGAGACGGTGCTGCCAAATGTTGTGATTGGTAAGGGATACGGTGATGAATACTTGAAAAACGCAATGGAAGCCGTGCGTGTCATGTCACCCGCCCGCGTTGAAGAGGTTATGAACCGGTTAGTACTTAAACCAAATATTTATATTTTAACCGATGATAATACGCATACGATTGGACAATACTGCGAAAGATTGTTTATTGGCTTGGGCTTTCACGCATATTTTCCTGAGTCCGCTTATCAAATGCAAAACTTAGTCAATCGTATTGGAGCGCAAGATATGATTATCGCCCTTTCGTTTTCGGGGCAGGATGCGGTGATGATTGACTTTATTGAAAGGGTATTTTTGACTAAACGCCCATTCTTGATTTCCATTACAAGAGCGGATAATAACCTTTTAGAAAGCCTGTCTGACACCAATTTTTATGTGTTTGCGGACGAAATTCGCGTTCCGGGTATGGATTTGACTTCAAGTGTTTCCATGCTAATGATAATGGAACTTTTGATGTACGAATTTATAGCCACAAATAGGGAAGGTAATAATATTACTTAAAATGTAATTTGTTACTTCTTACAGACTAATTATACAATATGTATAAAATCTCTTTCTTCTATCACTCGTTATGCGCTATACTATGGTCATGTTGCACAATGAAGAAGGAGATGCTTAAAAATGCCGGCAAGAAAAAAGCAAGTCAAAGCATTACATGAAGAAAAGATGCAAACAAAAAAGTTTAAGCTGTTCGACGCTGTTTTAGCTGCCGTGTGTGTCACCATGGTGGTAGAATCTGTCGCGCCTACGGCTGCCATAGGCAATAGCCAGTATTTTTGGTGGTTGCTGATGTTTGTAATCTTTTTCATCCCCTATGGATTTATCACTGCGGAACTGGGTTCGGCTTATTTGGATAAGGGCGGACTTTATGATTGGGTCAAACGTGCCTATGGACGAAACTGGGGCAGCCGTTCGGCGTGGTATTATTGGATACAATTTGTATTTTGGTTGGCGTCACTGGCTGTATTGTTTACAGAGGTACTTTCTCAAGTCATTGGAAGAGATATTTCGGTGGTGGTATCGGTTGTGCTGCAACTGATATTGATTTGGGTGATGTGCTATGGCAGTTTATTGCCCATTTCAGTAAACAAATGGTTGATAAATTTAGGAACTTATGCAAAAATTATACTTATGGTTGGTTTGGGCGTATTTGGTCTGTATTGCGGTATTGTTTTTGGTTTTGCAAATCCAGTCACTTCTGCTGCGGATTTATTGCCAAGTGTTGGCGGCATCACTTTTATTTCAGTGATTATACTCAACTTTAAAGGGTTTGAGGTGGTTGCGGCGTTTACCAAGGATATGAAAAACCCGAAACGTGAAATACCAAAGGCGTTTCTTTTGGGCGGTATCCTTATCTGTTTCTTTTATGTATTTGCATCATTTGGTATTGGTGCCGCGATACCTGTAGCAGAATTGAGCACCTCGGGCGGGCTGGTAGACAGTTTTGTTCATTTCTTTTATGTGCTTGGGCTGCCTGGCCATGTGTTGGTGCCTATTGTGGGGATATTGTTTCTTTTTACGCTGTTTATTAATGTGTTGTCATGGGCTTTGGGTGTCAATTATGTGGCATCTCATGCGGCAGAGCAGGGTTCTATGCCAAAAATGTTTGCCAAAAGAAATAAAGAGGGCGCACCCATTGGTTCGTCTATATTGATAGGTGTCATTGCTTCTTTGATGGTCATTGTTGTGCCATTTATACCGAATCCTGATATTTTTTGGGGATTCTTTGCGATGCAAATTATCACTTTGTTTTTTGCCTATTTGCTGATGTTCCCCGCGTTTAAGAAGCTGCGCAAAATTGACCCGCATACCGAGCGGCCTTTTAAAACACCGGGCGGCCCAATCATGATTAGTTTGATAGCCTATGTGCCTTTGGTGATGTTAATTGTGTCAGCTATATTTTCTGTTGTATATCCACTTGCCGACGGGTCGTGGTATTTTGATAGTATGATAGCGGTAGGCACGATAGCAGCGGTGTTGGTTGGCGAAATCATTGTTTTAACCACAAGCCGTCAACGCCGTCAACAAAAACAATGACAAGCAACGACAAAGTAAGTGGTTGAGGCCGTTGTATAATAAACAAAATGATTTCAAAAGAGCCATAATATGGCAGAGGAGGACAATATGAATATCGTAAGAAGCAAAGTAGTAGAGCTGAATAACATACCTGCGATTGCTTACAAAGTCAGGTTAAAAGACGGTGGCAGCGGCATTAAAATCCATCGTACCGACCGTGACGAAACTGCGTTTGCGGAAATTGACAAGCGCACAGGGGGCGTGATTTGCGACCGCCGTGGTAAAGATGAATTTTTCTCGGAAGCAGTATTTGATGAAGCCGCTGAATTGCTGGTGGGGCTGCCGTATTCTGCACGTGGCAAAGTGAAAGTGGTTATATCCGAAGACATTGAAGACGGCGAAATTGAAGTGCCGAAAGATGAAGCCCCCGGCACACATCAAGACTGCACTGCCAATGTGATTGACAGCGATGAATTTACTGCCATCATTGATATGTACAGTGATGAACGCGGTAAAATGAACCATAAGCTGATGAACAAGCAATTTATCCAATTTGCTTCCCGCAACAAAACCGTGGCAAGCATGGTGGCAGATAAAGCAAATGAGAGCGAAATTTTGTTAAGGATTATACAAAACCGTGCGGCTTATCTTGCGGGTAAAAAGGACTTTATTTCAGACGATGAAGCCAATGCCTTAATAGATGTGCTTGATGATATGAACCGCCGCAGCGCATTTAAAGAACTCAAGTTGCATATACGCAGAATGTTAGGATAAAAAAACGAAGCAGTCTTGTAAAAAACAGGGCTGCTTCTTTGTATGTAAAATGGGGATGGTGTTGAGATGAAGTTATTTATTAATGACTGGCATGAGAATCAAGACACGTTTGTTGCCGGTATCGAAGAGAACAGGGAATACCCAGTAAATGAATGGATTAAGTTTAAAGATGGAAAGCAGATTTATTTGGCTTCCATATACGTTTATCATGAGTTTGTCATGTTCTTTTATATTTGTGCGGCAGATTTTATATATGAGTATACGGATTACATGGCTTATGAAGCACCCAAGACTAACCGTGATTGGGTACAAAAACCTAGGCGTGGAGGGTTTGCACATGCCTTTGAATATGAAATTAATCATATGAAGAATAACCAAGGCGGCAGCAGTAGTTGTCTGCCCATGCCGATACTGGACGATATCCTTGAAGAAAAAATGGACGAATGGACTAAAATGCATGATGAAGAGTATGACTATCTGCTTGGGCTAATGAAAGAAAGGCTGCCCGAAACACTGGATGGCGCGACACTTGCTTTCAGAAAAGACTGTTATGCATTTGAAAAACCAGTGGATGAGATAAAGCATTTTGCCATTTTTCCGTATGCGCATGAATCACATTTTCATTTAATTGACAAAACATTTACCATGTCCTTTGGGTGCAATGACATTAAAATTGAGTATTCGGCAGGAGATACACAGAGTTATGTTATGCCTAAGGAATTAAAAGTGTATGATATGCGAAAGCTTTATAATCAGCGGCTGTTGGTTATTTCATATCTTGTACCCGAAAAGCATCGGACGTTTGATTTTTATTTGAAGGATTATCTGGATGCAAATGTGGCTGATACCGCTGGCAATCCAATTCAAATATGGCTTTCTCATATAGATGCTGATGATAGACTAGAGGATGGGTATCAACGCGATGCGGTGCTGTGTGAAATGCATAATGACCCAGAAGCGGAGTATGATATCACTTTAATGTGGGCTACTGATTCTATTCAGCATGAACGCCATGCAGTTTTGGAGATGACGTTTTAAGGATGCTGCTACAACAGGAGGGCTTTATGCAAGCGGAACTACTGCAATGGTACGATAAAAAAAACGGGATTTACCTTGGCGGATTACAAAAAAACCTTACCATATTTGGGTGTCAGAAATTATGGCACAACAAACGCAAATTAATGCGCTGTTGCCATATTACATCAGATTTATAGAAATTTTCCCCACCATTGAAGCATTAGCCCTTGCGCCTGTGGATGATATATTAAAAGCCTGTGCCGGAATGGGATATTACAATCGTTTTCATAATATGAAAAAAACGGCAGAAATCATTGTCAAAGATTTTGCTGGGCAAATGCCGGATGACCCGCAAATGCTGCAAAAATTGCCTGGTATTGGTGCATATGTAGCTGGTGCAATTGCAAGCATTGCCTACAATAAAAAAGTACCTGCCGTGGATGGCAATGTTTTTCGTGTCATGGCGCGTTTAGAAAGAAATACAGACGATATTTCAAAGGCTGCCACAAAAAAGGCATTGACCAAGCATTTAGAGGAAATAATGCCGGACTGTGCCGGCACTTTTAATCAAGCCTTGATGGAATTTGGTGCGCTCATGTGCAAACCGAAAAACCCACTGTGCAGCCAATGCCCTCTGTTGCGTTATTGCAAAGGGCAGGATATCCACCATCTTTTGCCTGTGAAACCCTCTAAAAAAGCGGTGAAAGAGATAGATAAAACCATTTTTTTGATATGCCACCCATCGCATGGTATTTTGATGCGCAAGCGCAGTGAAAAATTGCTTCATGGTTTGTGGGAGTTTTATCAGGTAGATAAAATGTTGGAAGAAAAAGAGGTTTCTGCACATGTTCAAAAGCTGAGATATACTTGTACGCAATTAAAGTCGCTAGGGGAATCGACACATATTTTCACGCATCTGAAATGGAATATGATTGGCTATACATGCCAAGTGGAAGAATGCTTTACAATAGCGGACTATATCTTTGTGTCTGTTAGCGATATTAAAAATTTAGCCATACCCAGTGCGCTTCGCAGTTGGGTGAATAGTATCCAGTAAAATTGACTTAATCCTCCATTCGGAATAAAATAAGCCCAGGAGGTGCATTATGGAAATTAGGGCATCGGCAGAAGACTATTTGGAAACAATATTGGTTTTGAAGCAAAAAAAAGGCAAGGTGCGATCCATTGATATTGTCAATCATATGCATTTTTCAAAGCCGACGATTAGCATAAAAATGAAACAGTTCCGTGATAATGGATACATTACAATTGATGACGAACGATGCATTCACCTGACAGAAAAAGGCGAGGCTATTGCCAGCCGTATTCATGAGCGGCATACGATTTTGACTAAGGTGTTGATTGCCATTGGCGTTGAAGCGCAGCAGGCCTATGATGATGCTTGTAAAGTGGAACATAATATAAGTGATGAAACATTTGGGTGTATTAAGGCATTTTATATGCGTATCACATAGATGATTCAAAAGAAAAAGCAGGGGAGGCAAAGTAATGAGCAACTTTTCCTTTATGGCAGATGAGTTCCCGGCATTAGAAAAGTTGGGCATGTTGGCAGAAGGCTACCTATACACAGACCCAAACTCATGCTTATATAAAATTGGCTCACTTGCGGAAAGCATGGTCAAACAGATGCTTGAATTTGAAGGCATCCGAGTTGATGTTAGGGCAACCCATGCTGATAAAATTCAAACCCTTAAATATCGCGGTGTTCTTGAAAAAGATATTGAAGACATTCTTCATTTGCTACGCCAAAAACGTAATAAAGCCGCCCATGACGGCTATGATTCCTTTACTGGTTTAGTTCAAAGTCACTGCGAATGTTTTTCGGTAAAGTAGATTTTTAATAGAGGGCAGATGATATCTAATGGAGAAAAATAAAATGAAAACAGTAGAACGCATTATTCGTGATAAATCGGAAGCACAGCTAAAGGGCTTGATTATGGAACTTTGCGATAAATTTTCTGATGCCTACGAATATATACTTATTTGGGGGAAAGACTCGGGCGGCGTTGATATCAATGATAAATTGGCACTTGAATATTGGGAAAAAGCAGAGAAAATCATTAATGAATTCAACGAATATGGTGGTGGCTCAGAATATGAGGAGAACGAGGCATATGATTTCATTGAAAGCATAAGTGAGTTGGTTTCCACTTTGTCATGGAAAACGCGCCAAAAAATTATAGATGGAATGCTCGTTCAATATTTCTATGGAAATTCGGGATTTGATGACCCATTGACCGATGCTTGCTTTGAATTGTGCAAAGAACGTGACGAGTGGCTTTATCTTGCCGGAAAATTAGAGGCACATGGCAGCAATTGGGATAAAAGGCTGGTAATGAACATCTATAAAATTATCGGTGATGATGATTCGTTTTTGGAAATGCGAAATAGCCATTTGCATCATGGCTTGGATTATTTTGAATTGGTGCAGTATTATGAAGAAAAAAGCGACAAAGAAACAGCACTTTCGTATGCGCATCAAGGGCTGGAAAAAGGTGTAGGGCGTATAGACCATTTGGTTGCTTATTTGTTTGATTACTACGTGGCAAAGAAAGACATCGCCGAACTGGAAAAAATCTTTGCAGTTTGTGAGCAACGGGAACAAGAACGTGCCGTGATTGCAGGAAGGTTATTTGATTATTACAAAACCGAAGGCGACTATGAAAATGCGAAACGATGTTTGTTGAAAGAATTTGAATACATCAGAAATAGCGGAATCAATGAATATTATGGAAAAATAAAAGACTATCTCAACGAATCAGACTGGAACTTAGTGGAGGGCAAATTATTTACTGCGATAAAAACACGAAGCACAGAAAGTTACTTGCACATTTGTTTGGAAAAGGGCATGAAGCAAGAAATTTACGACATCATTACAGAGACGGCTAGTCGCCGGGGTATAAATTACGATTACTTTGCGGATAAATTAGAAAAGGATTTTCCCGAAAAAATTATCGAGTATTACTTCAAATTGGCTATTAACCTTGTGGAAGGCGGTTCAAACAGAAAAAATTACAAACAGTCTATGCAGTATTTTAAGAAAGCGAAAGGTATTTACATCAAAGTTTTGAAGGATAAGCCGCGCTGGGATGCAAAGTTGGCAGAAATACGAACGCATTACAAAACACGCAGGGCGTTTTTGGAAGAATCGCGGGTGCTTGATTAAGACAAAGCATTCAAATGGCGGCGTAAATATAATATCCGTTCTGCCATGCGCATTATAGAAGCCTGTCGCCAACGTACTTGGTTGTCGTTGAGTTGATGTGGCTTCTTAAATTTCTGGTTTGTGCAGCGACTTTGTTATTAATCTAGTTTGATTTTACAAATATTAATGCAAGAATGGATACAATTTGTATGTTTCTCACATGGTTGCCATTTCCCCAATAAAAAAGCACTTTACATAAGGTTTTGAATCCTTACGCAAAGTGTATAAAATATCAATACAAATAGAACTGGCTAATAAAACTTGATGAAACATTCCAGGTTGACTACTTGCCATTCGCATCCACCGTCTTGCATTCGATTTCCGCCATTCACAAATATGTCTGTACAGGTGGCGCATCCGCCATGGTCATATAAATTTGTCCTAAGAAAATGTCCGAAACTATTGTCTATGAAGTTCTATTGTTATGTTAAAGCGCATGTCCTTTTTGACTAATCGTATTTTTCGTTGAATACACCCGACGTTTTCAAATGATTGACTTGATTTATTATCATTTGTTGTGCATCCAATATGGCATCTTTTTGTACCAAAGACTCAATTACTTTAAGTAATCTGCATACTAATAAAAATATATCCTCACGCAATCCATTGCGCATGTGCAGTGCAAATGATTGATTGCATCCCTTTATTGCCGTAGCAATTTCAATGGGATTAAGAAACGTTAAAACATATGATAATTCAAGTTTAGATAATTGCATTAAGCATTGCTCGAATTCTGCACTTTCTAATAGCGGCTCTGTATACTCACTAATAAAACAATCTGCATCAATTTTATTTTCTACACATGCTTTAAGCAGCTCAAGTACATAGTCTTCGCCTAATAATGCCCCGACGCTAGCCGAAACATCGGCAATGGAATAATTATCTTTTGACATCACTATTAAACCTTCGGCGATTATCAGCCGTTCAAGCAATTGAAGCCCTTTAGACTGGCTGGATAGCAGTAAATGTTTAAATGTATTCTCAACAATATCTGGCGATGTGCCATTTAATATTAACTCAATTCCTATTTTCATAAAATTATCACACAGTACACACTCTTGTTCTAAAGCTAAAATGCCGTCATGTTTGGCGATATTTGCCAAATCAATCACTCTATATGCCGTAGAAACAGCATGTCGCTTTTCTTCTTCTGTAAATTTAACATTCAGCCACATAATAATATCTTGCATATTGCGTTATCTCCTTTGCAATATAATTATTTCTCAACATAGGAAGAACCATCCTATTCTATCAAAAAAAGCAATTGTGATAACATACATAATCAATCATTAACAGATGTTCGCATTCAACTTATTGCAAAATGCAATAAGTTGAATGCGAATAAAGTACGTTCTAATCCCACCAAGACTTTGGGCTTTGGTGGGGCTTTTTTCATTGGCGGCGTTCTTGAGCAACCGTCGAGCCTATGGTATACTGGGGTTGCAGAGAAGCCAACTGCCGATAGAAAGAAGGCACATCCATGGCAACAAAAACTCCGCTGGGCTTCGTTGAGCTGGATAGCGGCTCAATGGAAATATTCGCGCTGGATGACCTCTTCCTTAATTTCACATTTGAGAAGGAAGAAAACTGGGAAGAATTCCGCTTGATGATGAATATTCTGTTAGAGGAATACACCAAACTAAACCCCACAACCGTGGCTACGTTAATTGAGGGTGCAATTCGCATAAAAACCCAGTACAAATTTTACATCAACGCCAAGAAGAAAAACAAAACACGCAACCAAGATTTTGAATCGGATGAACTGGAAACGAACAGGCTAAAATATGTGGAGTTCCAAAACAAGGCAACCTCCAAGCCGCCGATACCCGACAGAGCCTTTGAATATTTTGTTTTGAGCATAGGCAAAAACCCCGGCAAGGCTGTGACTCAAATATGGTTGCTGGCTTCGGATGCAGAATCTGTACTCCAAGAGGAAACATTTATGAACTACATCTTGAAAGACGAAGCCACCAACAAAGCGTTTCCAAACTCATCAAGCATAATGTTTATCAGTTTGACAAAACTATCACAACAGAATAATTTAGCTGGCGAATTGGCTCTATTTCTATTGGGCAAGCTGACCGCTCCCCCAAGTGAAGAAATAAAGCGAATAGTCAATACATTCAATACAAGTTTTGAAGCGTTCAAGGACGATAAGGAGGTAAAGAACACTATGACGATTGCAGAAAAATGGAAAAATGAAGGTTGGGTTGATGGCAAAGAAGAAGGGCTTGCCGAGGGCATCGGTGTCGGTGCGGAAAAAGGCGTAAATGCTGGAACAAGCAAAATGTTAGAACTCATTAAAAGCGGTCTTTCGCCCGACGAAGCCTTCCACAAAGTAAATGAGGAACGTACCACTTTGATAACGTCATTGGTTCAAAGCCCCGCATAATTGAAAGTGGGTTCATTTACTTCGCAACATTGCGAACTCTGTGAACTCCATCAAGCCCAGTCACAATGCGGGTTTGGTGGGGTTTTTGATTGTTTGCAATGTTGCGGGGTGTGGGTTTACGAATTCCCAACGCAAATTACATAAAGAAGTCCGCATTCAACTTATTGCAAAATGCAATAAGTTGAATGCGGACAAAGTACGCTCTAATAAACTGACTATTGACACTACATAGACTATCGTGATAGTATACGTCCACAACAAACTATTGCAATAGTCTGAAAGGAACACAACCATGCGCATTAAACTATTCGATTCCGAGTTAAAAGTCATGGAAATACTCTGGAATCAAGGCGATTTAACAGCCAAAACCATTGCAAAAATACTGGCGGAAACCGTTGGATGGAATAAAAACACCACGTACACCGTCATTAAAAAATGTGTGGAAAAAGGTGCAATAGAAAGAAAGGAGCCCAATTTTATCTGCCATGCCCTCGCCAGCAAGGAAGCCATACAGGGTTCGGAAATAGACGAACTGGTAGACAAGCTATTTGACGGTTCAACAGAATTATTGTTTGCATCCTTGGTGGGGCATAAAAAACTGCCGGAAACGATGATTGAAAAATTGAAACATATAGTAGGTGAAAATCAATGAATATTTTGTTGAATATGACATTGTCGGGTGCGTTGCTTGTTGCGGTCATTGTTGTGATTCGCATATTGGCGATGCATCGGCTGCCCAAGCGCGCATTTATTGTACTGTGGTTTATTGCGTTGTTTCAGCTTGTTGTGCCGTTTTCTATCCCGTCGCAAATGAGCATATTCAACTTATTTGATGCGAGTAGCCCTATCCAGCAAGTCACAACACCACCTGATATGTCAAGTACACCAAATATTGCAGTGTCTGATTTTCAAAGACAGGTGTATGGATATTTTCCTGTTTTAAACACGCCAAGGGAGACTGTGACTACTTATAACAGGTTAATACTTGAGCCATTGGTATCTGTATATTTAATTGGCGTGATTATTTCTGCAATACTTTTCACCTTGCTATATAACAAACACCGCAAGGATTTTGACGATGCCCAGCCGTTTTCAAATGCATTGATTACAGACTGGCTGGCGTCGCATAAACTCAAAAGGAAAATGAGCATTCGCGTATCTCATAAAATTGCCGCCCCGCTGACTTATGGTATCTTTCGCCCTGTCATTCTTTTGCCAGAAGATACAAATTGGGATAATTTAAACGAGCTGAATTATGTACTTGCTCATGAGTTTATTCACATTAAGCGTTTCGATGCGTTTACAAAACTTGTGATGACTGCGGTACTATGCGTCCATTGGTTTAATCCCTTTGCTTGGTGCATGTATTTTCTGTTCAACAGGGATTTAGAAATTTCATGCGATGAAGCCGTTGTGCATATGCTTGGAGAGCAATCGAAGCAGGGCTATGCACTCACCTTAATTGGTATGATTGAACGCAAAAATCATTTTCCAACTTTGTATAATAATTTTGCCAAATATGCGATTGAAGAAAGGATAACTGCGATTATGAAAATGAAAAAACGTACTATTTTGGGAACATTAGCGGCATTGTTGGTGGTTGGTGTGACCGCGACAGTGTTTGCGACTTCACGGGCGAATGAGCCTGCAACATTATCTACAAATTATAACGCTGTGACATTAGAAGAAATGGGAATGTATCATGCTGTACCTAGTGAACTGCCAACGAATTTATCGGAAGATTCATCGGTTGAGTTACCAGAAAATGCATCAAAAGATTTGCATGAAAATGACGACTGCCAAAATAATTGGTTTCTTTGGCCACTGGAATCATACACGCGCATTGCAAGCCATTTTGGATTGCGTAGCAACCCTGTAACCGAGAGAGCAGAGTTTCACACAGGCATAGACATTCCGGCTCCAATGGGTACACCAATTCTTACTGTAATGGATGGTACTGTAATTTTTGCCGAATTTTATGAGGGTTTTGGAAACACTGTAATAATTTATCATGGTGGCTATAGTACTGTATATGCCCATGCTTCTGCCATCCATGTTGAAGAAGGTCAACTAGTGCGCCAAGGTGAGCATATTGCTGATGTAGGTGCAACAGGCGTAGCCGCTGGGCCGCACTTACACTTTGAAATTCGTGTTGGGAATCATGCTATAGACCCGCTTCCCTTTTTTGCGGGTTTTGAAAATCAAATAGCACACGACAGTGGGGGAGATGGCTATGTTATTCAACCTGTTCCTGATACAATCCGTGAGCATCTAAGCCGTGAGTTTCCTGTCTATACCATTGACTATGTCGCACAGAATATCCAATTCTTCATGCATCATACGTATCATGAAGGTTCTACACTCGTGTCACATCAAATTTCTTTTGAAGATGCTGCAATCATAGCAGCAGACGCAGTATATGAAAATCATGGTTTTAACATTGGCGGTATGACTGGATATATGCATTTTAATAACTGGTCTGGTCAGACAAGGACACCATTTTGGATGGGGTTTATTCTTTGTGAGGAACGTACTGCACATGCGATGGGTGACGAACTATTCCATTTTGAAATTTGCGCGAATACTGGCGATATATTGTTGCTAAATAAAAATACTGTGGAAAATCCATTTATTGGGTAGATTTCTCGTTAAGTATTTTTGAGTGAATAAAGGCACTTGCTTTCCATCAAGTTGATGGTATGGCAAGTGTCTTTTTACAGGATTATTCGCCATATGAGGGTCCACTCAATGAAAGCAAACACACAAACCCTATCATTTCCGCTTTACTATCCCCAAAAACACGTTATAATGCTAAGTGTTGTCTTTTTCATAAGAAAATGTCCAATGGAGGTATACACTGAATGCATACATATAAACTAGGCATAGACATCGGCTCGACCACAATTAAGCTGGTGGTAGCCGACAGCAACAACCACTGCGTGTTTGAAAGATATCGCCGTCACCATTCCAATATAAAAGAAACCTTACTAGCCCTGGCAGCCGAAGCCATGGAAGACCTAGGCAAGTTTAGCTTCCGCGCCATGATTACAGGCTCGGGGGGGCTTAGCCTTGCCAACTGGGTGGGTGTACCGTTTGTGCAAGAAGTCATTGCCGTATCCGACTCAATCAGTCTCTTTGCACCCCACACCGATGTCGCCATTGAAATAGGCGGCGAAGACGCAAAAATTATTTATTTCACAAACACAATCGAGCAGCGTATGAACGGCATCTGCGCCGGGGGTACCGGCTCTTTTATTGACCAAATGGCTACATTGCTTGACACCGATGCCACAGGCCTAAACGAACTGGCCAAAACCCACCAAGTTATTTATCCCATTGCCGCACGTTGCGGCGTGTTTGCAAAAAGCGATTTGCAGCCGCTGATTAATGAAGGTACATCGCGTCCAGACCTTGCGGCGTCTATTTTTCAGGCCATCGTTAGTCAAATCATTAGTGGGCTGGCTTGCGGAAAACCGATTCGTGGAAATATCGCGTTTTTGGGTGGCCCTCTGCACTTTTTAAGCGAGTTGCGCGCACGTTTTGTGGATGTTTTAAAACTGACCACCCATCAAACCATTGTGCCTGAAAATTCACATCTATTTGCTGCCCTTGGCGCGGCTATTCGCGCCGAAGCAGAAGGCGCGGAAATGGATATTTCCACATTGATTGACAACTTACTTGGGCGGCAAGAACTGCCTTTTGAAATCGCAAGGCTGCAACCGCTCTTTACCAGCCAAAATGAATTTTCGGCATTCCGTAAACGTCATGGCGAATATGTGGTGCCCAAAGCTGACTTGGCTACATATCAGGGCGACTGCTTTTTTGGTTTGGATGCAGGCTCTACCACCACCAAAGCCGTGTTAATCAGCGCGAAAGGCGAATTGCTGCACACATTTTACGAAAGCAACGAGGGCAACCCCTTAAATGTAGCGCGCAAAGCATTGACAGAGATTTATGAAAAACTACCCAAAGGCGCGAATTTGCGCTACTCGTGCGTTACAGGCTATGGCGAAGGACTCATGCAAAAAGCACTGGGCGCAGACATGGGCGAAGTGGAAACCGTTGCCCATTACCGTGCCGCGGCGTTTTTCGACCCAGATGTGGACTTTATTTTAGATATTGGCGGGCAGGATATGAAATGCCTGCGCATCAAAAATGGTATTATTGATTCAGTCTTGTTGAATGAGGCATGTTCTGCCGGTTGTGGCTCGTTTTTGGAAACATTTGCGCGTTCGCTTAATTTGCCCATCGATGTTTTTGCGGAACAGTCACTTTTTGCGGAAAATCCCGTGGACTTGGGCTCTCGCTGTACCGTATTTATGAATTCACGCGTGAAACAGGCTCAAAAAGAAGGTGCGGCTGTCGCTGATATATCTGCCGGGCTGGCGTATTCTGTGATTAAAAACGCGTTGCAAAAAGTAATCAAAATCACCGACCCCGCGCAAATGGGCAAGCATATTGTCGTGCAGGGCGGTACGTTCTACAACGAAGCGGTTTTACGTGCTTTTGAAATCGTGAGTGAAAGAGATGCTATTCGCCCCGACATTGCTGGGCTAATGGGTGCTTTTGGTGCGGCATTGTTGGCACGTGAAAGATTTTCAGGCGTGAAAACGATAAAAAGCAAGTTTGCAAAAAAAGAAGATGTCCCTATGGATAGCGGTATCGTGGGTGCGCATAAAAAAACGACACTATTAACTGCCGAAGCACTAAAAAAATTAAAAATTAAAACATCGCACACCCGTTGTAAAGCTTGCGAAAATAACTGTTTGCTGACAGTCAATCGATTTGATTCAGGCAGCGGCAAGTCTCAGTTTATCTCAGGCAACCGCTGTGAACGCGGCTTAGGTAAGGAAGCCAAGGACTCAAACCTGCCAAACCTGTTTGCCGCAAAATACAACCGCGTTTTTGGTTATGAATCGCTGAAAAAGGAAAATGCCTCGCGTGGGATTATAGGTATTCCGCGTGTGCTTAATATGTATGAAAATTATCCGTTATGGCATACATTTTTCACAGAATTGGGCTTCCGTGTAGAGCTTTCCCCGCGTTCTACTCGCGAATTATACGAGCTAGGTATAGAATCCATCCCCAGCGAATCGGAATGCTATCCCGCAAAATTGGTGCATGGGCATATTATGGCGTTGATTCATAGCGGCGTGAAGCATATTTTCTATCCCAGCATTCCTTATGAAAAATGTGTCGTTGAAGGCGCGGACAAAAATTTCAACTGCCCCATCGTCACGTCTTATCCTGAAAACATCAAAAACAACGTGGAAGAACTGGCGGAACGTGGCGTACGCTTTCACAATCCATTTTTTAACCTGAACGACCCCAAAAGCCTAACCGCAAGACTTGTAGAAGAATTTCCAGAAATCCCAGCGGCAGAAGTACGTGCCGCCGCTGCAAAAGCATTGACAGAGATGGACAACTACCGTGCCGATGTAGCCAAAATGGGCGAAGAAGCCGTAGCGTACATCGAAGAAAACGCGCTATCCGCAGTCGTGCTTGCAGGACGGCCATATCATATTGACCCAGAAATCAACCACGGTATTCCGGAACTGATTACATCTTATGGCATCGCCGTACTCAGTGAAGACGCGATAGGCCATTTAGGCACAGTTGAACGCCCGTTGGGCGTACGCGACCAATGGGTCTATCATTCTCGCTTGTATTCAGCGGCATTTTGGGTGCGCACCCGTACCGATGTTGAGTTAATTCAGCTTAACTCCTTCGGGTGTGGACTAGATGCAGTGACTGCCGATGAAATTCAAGACATATTAGAATCCGCAGGCAAGATTTTCACATTGCTGAAAATTGATGAAGTGTCAAATTTAGGGTCGGCACGTATTCGCGTGCGCTCATTGTTTGCGGCACTACAAGAACGCCGCGAAAAAGGTGTGCTTGTCAAGACCCCAGTGCCACGCAAGCAACGCCGTGTTTTCACTAAAGAAATGCGTGAGAAACACACAATCCTTTGCCCACAAATGGCACCAATGCACTTTGACCTGTTGAAAGAAGCCTTTACATCCAGCGGATACGGCTTGGTCGTCATGCCAGGCATGGACAAGGACGCGATAGAAACCGGACTAAAATATGTAAACAATGATGCTTGTTATCCTGCGTTAATCGTCGTGGGACAAGTCATGAACGCGTTGTTCTCAGGTGAATATGATTTAGATAATGTGTCCGTTTTCATGTCACAAACGGGAGGCGGCTGCCGTGCTTCCAATTATATTGGGTTTATTCGCAAGGCATTTGCCAAGGCAGGGTTTGAGCATATTCCAGTCATTTCATTGAGTGCGATGGGGATTGAAAAAAATCCTGGGCTAAAATTCACTGCATCTTTGGCAAACAAAGCCATGCAAGCACTGATTTATGGCGATTTACTTTCCCGTGTGCTTTACCGCACACGCCCATACGAAACCGCACCGGGCATAGCCAACGCTTTATACGAAGACTGGAACGAAAAGTGCAAAGCCGCCGTACGCCGTGGAAGCCGCCGCGAATTTAAGCAAAATATTTACGATATCGTCGAAGATTTTGACAGTATGCCGCTGAAAGATATCACACTGCCCAAAGTGGGTGTAGTAGGGGAGATTCTTGTAAAATACCATCCCACTGCAAACAATGATATTGTTACCTTGTTAGAAAACGAAGGCGCAGAGGCGGTTGTACCAGACTTGCTAGACTTCATTTTATATTCATCCTACAATGCCAATTTCCGCGAACGTTATCTTGGCGGCAGTAAAAAGGCCAAGTTTGCGGGAAGCATAGCCATTAAATTTATTGAACTATACCGCCGTCACATGCGTAAGGCTTTGGACAAGAGCCAGCGTTTTCATTCTCCCATGCCCATTGAAGAAATGGGAGAACTGGCAAAGCCGATAGTGTCTCTGGGCAATCAAACCGGTGAAGGCTGGTTCTTGACCGCAGAAATGATAGAGTTAATTCACCAAGGCGTAAACAATATTGTATGCGCCCAACCATTCGCCTGTTTGCCCAATCATGTGACAGGAAAGGGGATTATCAAAGCATTGCACAACCAATACCCCCACTCGAATATTGTGGCAGTGGATTATGACCCTGGGGCAAGCGAAGTGAATCAGCTGAACAGAATTAAACTCATGCTGTCTGCCGCAAAAAGAAATGATGCGGCAGAATTAACCGAAGCGCAAAAAGAAGCGGTGCATGTATGAAAAATAAATTTTTTGAAGAAGTATATGCCACGGTGGAAAAGATTCCCCGTGGCAAAGTGGTTTCCTATGGTCAAATCGCAAGAATGCTTGGCAAACCGCGCGGCGCAAGAGAAGTAGGCTGGGCAATGCGCCATTGCCCGGAAGGCTTGCCCTGGCAACGGGTGGTGATGGCAGATGGTAAAGTCACAGGTGGTATCTATTCTGAAATGCGGCGCGAGTTGTTAGAGGAAGAGGGTGTATTGTTTTTGGCGGACGGGCGTGTGGATATGAAGGAATGCGAGTGGTAAGTCAGTGTGAAAAATCTGCTTTTGATTTTTCGCACCAACCGATTTTTGCCGCCATCGAAGGCGGCATGGAGTCAGTTATCTCTTCCGCACATATTGGAATAGAAATAATTGCGCAATTCCTGCCTGCGCGTTCAGTATCTCAGGAAAGCCGTCAGGATATAGCTCTTTTGTAATACGTTTAATCCACACATCCACAGGATAGCACTCTATCCGACCAAAGCCGTACAACAATACACAATCGGCAACCTTAGGGCCAACACCACGAATGCCAAGCAACGCTTGCCGTACAACAAATGTTGGCTGCGAGTTTAACATGCGAATATCTACATGACCATTGGCTACCTGGCTTGCTGCGTCAATGATGTAGCTTGCGCGGTAGCCGCATTTGATTGGTAACAAGTCGTCAGGGTTGAGAGTCGCTATTTTTTCTGGAGTAGGGAAGGTATACCCACCGCATGGTAGTGCTTCACCAAATGCTTCACATAACCCCAAAATCATTTTTTTTATACGTGGGATGTTTGCGTTTTGGCTCAATATAAATGAGACTAATGTTTCCCACGGGTCTTGGTTTATTAGCCGTAACCCTGGCGAAAAGGCCAGGGCTTTTTTTATATTTTCTTCTTCAGAAAGCTGAATGCGAAGGGCTGTATAATCGCGGTTTAGGTCGAAGTAATGTTTCCAAGTGCTGTTGAATTCTTCTTCTGTACAGTTTTTTATAATCAAGTTGTCGTTTTCAATGAGAAGCTCTATGCGTCGTCCGTGGGCTATTCCGCTATATGTACCGCCAATTTCATTCCAGCGGAATGCTTGACCGCAGTCTAAGGTTTGTGCCAAGTCGAAGTGATTTATTTTTGTTAATATCAGGTCTTGGTGGTTTCGCTCTATTGATTTATAATTCATTTTCAAAAACTCCTTTTTTAAATGAAAGAGGCTGCCTCATCAAATAAAACCACAGAGCTCATAGTTTTGCTTAACAAAGCAGCCTCTTCAATTTTAATATTTTCCAAAATCCTTACGATTGTATTCGTGCGCACCAGAGGGTGCAACTATTTTTTCTGGCTTGCCGCCGGGTGGCAACGCTACTGCACTTGGTCTTGGTGCAGGGGTCGGTTTAGCGACTTGTTTAGCGGGTGCTGTTAACTTTACAGGTTCTGGTGATTTTTTTACTGCAACCGCTGGTTTTATTGTGGGTGTTGGTTTTGCGCTGGTTGGTTTCGCCGTTGATATAGGTTTTGCAGTTCCTACCGGTTTAGATTTCATCGCGCTTGTCGCTGGATTTGTAACAACAGGTTTTACAACCGGTTTTGGTTTTTCTACCACCACAGGTTTAGTTATTGTGGGGCTAGGCATTGGCGGCGCAGGTCTAGCTGGTTTAGAACTTGTAATAGGTGTAGGTCTTGCAATGGGCTTAGTGTCAACAGGTTTTACAACCGCCCTACGTTTCACACCGTTTTTAAGTGTAAACACGTCAGCCAACCGTCTTAATGTTTCTGCTTGATTATCCAAATCTTCTGCAATGGATACATTTCCGTCTACGGTGTCTGCGGTGGCTTGTGCTACATTAGCGATGCGTTCCGTATCGTTTGCCACTTGCTCAATAGACGAACGCTGCTCTGTTGCCACTTCCGCAATGCCGCTGACGATTTTATTAATCTCTCTGACATCGCCAACAATGCGTTCTAATGCTTCGGCAGCATGATTGGCTGTACCTGTGCCTTGGTTTACTTTTTCTATTGAATCGGCTATCAACTCTGTTGTTTGGTTTGCAGCTTGCTTACTCTTGTCTGCTAAGTTGCGTACTTCCTCTGCTACAACCATAAAGCCCTTACCATGTACGCCAGCCCTTGCGGCTTCAACAGCAGCATTGAGCGCAAGTAAGTTTGTTTGCCTTGCAATCGTGTCAATCACTTGAATCACTTGAGAAATATTTTCGCTGGATAGTCGTATGCCTTCAATGGCTTCAAGCATTTCGTTCATATCTTGCTGGCCAACGCCTGCGCTTTCCATTGCTTTGTTTGAAAGACCTGCAACCTGGGTGGCACTGTTGGCAGTTTCTTGTGCCTGGGTACTTACTTTTGACAGCGTACTGCTCAGTTCTTGCGCCAAAGTGTATTGTTGGTCTGCTTCACTAGCAAGTAGGCGGCTGCTGCTGCTCACCTGCGCCGCGTCGTGATTTATAGCGTCAGTCGCTTGTTGCATATCGCCAATTGTATGGTTAAAATTTTCGGCAATCGTATTAATCGCGTCAACAACCTCTGAAAATGCGCCTACGTACTCATTGTTCATAGATACGTCAAGGTTTTTATTTGCTAATGCGCGAAGTACCTGCGCAATTTCTTCAACATAGTCAATGGTTTGCTTCGCGGTTTTATTCACCGCCTCTTTTATAGCTGCAAAATCACCTTTGTATTGCCCAGACATTTTTTTTGAAAAATCGCCGGCAGACATGCTGTTTACTGTGCTAAAAATATCTTTGATAGGGACTGCAACCGCCGCTATCAACGCATTCATATCAGAAGCATGTGCTGAATCTTTCAAATGGAAGTCAAGGTTTCCGTTTTGCAATGCCGCTGTTGCAGCTTTAATCTGACTAGTGACCGTATCAAGTTCAACACGCAATTTTTCGGCGGATTCAGTTGTATTTTTATCCTGACTGCTTCCAGCCAGGCTATTGATACTCGCCGCCAAATGTTGAAAAAATCCATGATAGTTTCGCTCGTTTAACATGACATCGGTTTCACCTTTGGCATAGTGTTTTGCCAGCGATTCAACATCACTAAGCAAAGCCTTTTGCTGTTCATGTAAATGCGCCATTGCATCTTCTGCTGTGCCAAACGCGTCTATGCCTTTTTTAATTGAAGAAACCACCATCAAAGACAGCCCACCAACAGCGGCCGCGCCAACGATTAAAACAATGATACTAGCCATTCCAGATGGAACAAATGCGGCAGCCACCGCAACCGCAATAGCTACAATAAACAACAAAAAAACCTTGCCGCCTACTTTCATAGAATCCATAACAACACACCTCTTTCAAAATCAATGAGCAACAAATGATGAAAAATAATTATGAAAAATAAACCGCTAAAATATCCCAAATGGCTGGAGCTTCCAGCCCGCGCCGCCAACTGCCTACACCCGCTAAATCATTTGCGGAGAATATTTGCATTTTTGCAGCAATTGAACGTTCATCTTCCAACCATACACGATAAAAAATGGTTTGACCTTCTTCTGTAACAACTACCTCACCAAAGTATGAACCAATTGTGGCATCCCATTCCCATTCGACACCACGCTCTTCAAAGAAGCTTCTGGCATATGTCATACTTAAACCCCGCGAAGTCATTGGTTCGTCTTCCCTGACAGGCTCACGCCATACACGGCTATAAAACGGTATACCCATGATAAGCTTTTCTTTCGGCACTTCTTCCAGCATGTTTAAAATCGCTTGCTGAACCCACGGCAAGGAAGCCACAGGCCCTGCGGTATCATGCGTTGCCCAATGTTCGTCATAGGTCATAACTTGTACAAAATCGACTGTCAGTCCAATTAAATCGCGGCGATAAAACATAGACCATACATCAGGCACTTTAACAGCGGCAGAAAGCACAACGCCGCGTTCGCGCAAAGGAATAGCCAGTTCACGCAGAAATTGAATTTTGTAAGGCCCTTCTTCCGGCGCAAACAAATGCTCAATATCAATATTTATACCATCCAAGTTGAGTGTATCCACATAATGAACCAGTTGCTCTACAACCGTACGTCTTGCGTCGCGGTTCATTAAAACGGCACGTGCGGCGGCGTTATTTGAATCAAAAACCAGAGGCCAAACATATACACCCTGGGAATGCGCCCACTCCACATATGCACGACTTGCCACAGATGTAAAAATATGTTCCTCATGCAGCCTAAACCAGGTGGGCGAAACCACTGTTAAACTCGAGTGAAGCGGACTTTCCATTAAATTAATATTCGCGTCAGGGTGATACACCTGTTCCCAAGTCATGTTAATGAGCTGTCCCGATGGCCAGTTTGGCGGGTGAGAAGTCCAGTTCTCTACCCAGGCAGACAAAAGCGGGGTACGGTTTATATTGACATTAGACACAACCAAATCGCCTAAACTTGCAGTCGCTACATAGCCTATCAGCCCATAAGGTGTACGCACCCGTGTATATTCAGGCGTATTTGTATCGTCGCTAAGCTGTGTTTCATCAATAAAAAGTACCACTTCATCGCCGCGTTCCAACTGCATAAAAATAGGTGCCCGCGAATCGGGTCTTACACGAATATCAGCCGAATTTACTGCAATTTCACTGACAGTTTGCCTCAACTCAGAAATAATAACAACCATATTATATTCCGCGTGAAATTCAATATTCAGCGGATATAATCCTTCAATCAAACTTTGCGGCATGTAAATATCATCATTGCTCCAAAAAATGGGGTCTTCAAGCATTTGCGTCTGCCCGTTTATCGTAAATTGCTGCATATCTGGTCTAAATTCCAACATTTCTGTTCGGGTAGACGCAAAGAAAACACCAGCACCATGATCCCAAAATAAAAAGGGGTCAAAATACTCCTGTATAAACGCAGATGGAATATAAATGGTTGGATGATCATTTTCGCCAACAGCCAAAGGCCTAATCCCCGGAACACGCCGCCCGTCCAATACCAAATGCGCATAATAAGGCGGTAAGCCATGATGTTCGTGATAATCAACCATTTCGCGGTTGGTCATAAACTGTAAATTCAAAACACGAGGCACAATCAAAAACCAAACCACTAAAGCCAAAATAGCAAAAATAATTACAGTAGCTAATGCCGAGGAAAAAAGAATTTTAACCTGACGACTTTTCATTCAATCAACTCACTTTTTGCACCGACTGGCGGTTGCGCGGAAGCAGAAACTTCAAATGAACTTTGGAAGAAGTTTCTGCTTCCGCGTATAAAACAATATATTTTAGCTGGTTTAAATCCAAAAGATAAAGTTTTATTTTATCTCTACAGCTTTCATATCCCAAATTTCTTTAGCGTATTGGTGTATTGTTCGGTCACTAGAAAATTTGCCTGACGCGGCAGTATTCATTATAGCCATCTTCGCCCAACGTTTTGAATCTTTGTAAGCGAGGCCTACTTTTTCTTGTGCCATTTTGTATTCAGCAAAATCGCGTAAAACATAGTATTCGTCTGGCCGTGCACCACCATAACCATTCAGCATCGCATCATATAGTTCGCGGAATAGGTCGTGATTGGGGTCTAACGTACCGTTTATTAACGTTGTCAGCACATTTCTGATATTGAAATCCATGTTGTACAAATCCCATGGCGCATAGTTACCCGAAACTGTCAACGAATGCACTTCTTCTGCCGTCATACCAAAAATGAAAATATTATCATTTCCAACTTCTTCAAGCATTTCAACATTTGCACCGTCCAGTGTACCAATGGTTAATGCACCGTTCAGCATAAACTTCATATTGCCTGTACCACTGGCTTCCTTACCCGCGGTAGAGATTTGTTCACTCACATCGCAAGCTGGCACCAATTTTTCTGCCAAACTGACACGATAATTAGGAAGGAAAAGCACCTTAATGCGTCCATCCACAGCAGGGTCGTTATTCACAATTTCCGCCACAGAGTTAATCAATTTAATAATCAGCTTCGCTCTGTGATAACTGGCCGCCGCTTTTGCTGAGAAAAGGAAAGTACGTGGTGCAATATCTAAGCCAGGATTCATTTTTATTGTGTTATACAGGTCAATGACATGGAAAATATTAAGCAGTTGACGCTTATACTCATGCAGACGTTTCACCTGAATATCAAAAACAGAATCAGGATCAACACCAATGCCATATTCATTGCGGAAATAATTGGAAAGATTTACTTTGTTTTCACGTTTGATATCCATAAATTTCTTTTGGAATGCGGCATCATTTGCGTTTGGCTTCAATTCCGCCAGTCTGTCAAGGTCTGTCAACCAACCTTCACCAATGGTTTCTGTAATCAAACCTGAAAGCTTAGGGTTACACATCGCCAACCAACGACGCGGTGTAATCCCATTGGTCTTATTATTAATCTTATCAGGATAAATTTCATTAAACTCTTTGAGTTCAATATCCTTCAAAATATTTGTATGAATGGCGGCAACACCATTGACCGAATGGCTGCCAACGATAGCAAGATGCGCCATACGAATTTGCCCATCGGCACAAATGGCTAATTTACGAATACGTTCGGGGTCATTGCCATACCATTCCACCAAATTTGCGCAGAACCGACGGTTAATTTCCTCGGCAATCATATAGATACGTGGAAGCAAACGGCTAAACAATTCAATCGGCCATTTTTCTAATGCCTCGCTCATGATGGTGTGGTTTGTATACGCACAGGTTGCTCTGGTAATTTCCCATGCCGTATCCCATGGCAATAAATGAACGTCCATTAACATACGCATAAGCTCTGCAACCGCGAGGGTAGGGTGGGTGTCGTTTAATTGAAATTGTACATGATTGGGCAGTTTTGTTAAGTCGTTGCCGTATTTGCCAACAAAGTGTTGCAACACACGTTGAATCGTTGCAGAAACAAAGAAATATTGCTGACGTAAACGCAATTCCTTGCCAGAAATATGCTCATCTGCTGGATACAGCACCGACGCCAGTTTACGTGCCAAATTTTGCTCTTCAACGGCACGTTCATATTGACCTTGGTTAAAAGACTGTAAATCGAAGCGATTCACAGGTTCTGCATCCCAAAGACGCAATGTATTAACCATTTTTGTATTATAACCAACCACAGGGTAATCATATGGAATGGCCATTACACTCTGGTAATCTTCCAAGTCGAAACGGTATTCGCCAGATTCATCTTTATATGAAGTCACGCGTCCGCCAAATTTGATTTCCTTGGCATACTCTTCACGCCTTACACCCCATGGGTCACCATCTTTAAGCCAGCTGTCTGGCTTTTCTACTTGATATCCATTTTCAATATGCTGTTCGAAAATGCCGTAATGATAACGAATGCCGCAACCATATGCGGGATACCCCAGTGTAGAAAGTGAGTCTAAGAAACAAGCCGCAAGCCGTCCCAAACCACCATTACCAAGACCTGGGTCGGGCTCAGATTCTTCTGCCATATTTATATCAATGCCCATATCGTCCAGGGCTTCTCTTACTGTATCTGTAAGGGCAAGGTTTAACATGGCATTGCCCATAAACCGCCCCATTAAAAATTCCATAGATAAATAGTAAACGGTTTTAATGTCGTTATTTTTAAAATAATCATGGGTAGCAATCCAATTGTCGGAAACAAAATCCTTGATGGTCATTGCCAAGGCATTATAAATTTGCGAATTGCTGGCCGTTGCAATGGTTTTGCGGTAAGATGTACGCAGGTTTTCGACAATGCCATCTTTAATTTGTGCCTTAGTAATTGCTGGTGTGTTATTAGCAGCCTTTTTTGAAGTGGTCACTTTTGCCATAAAACATGGCCTCCTTTATTTTAACTAAATCCTTAGAAAATGTCCTAATACAGTATAACATAGAATTTAGTTATGTACAGAAATAAAAAAATGCTATAACATGAAAGCATTAAAAAGGAGGAATTTTTATGTCATTTTCAAAAGGACTCAAAGCAAAAGCAGCAAAAGTATGGGAAGATGGATACAATCATCCATTTGTTCAAGAACTAGGAAAAGGTACCTTGGATAAAGAAAAATTTAAATTTTACCTATTACAAGATTACTTATATTTATTGCAGTATGCCAAAGTTTTTGCAACTGCCGTCATTAAATCTGATACCGAAGCGTACATGACAGCATTTTCAAAAAGCCAGCACTATATTCTGGCTGGCGAAATGAACGTTCACCGCGAATACATGAAAACATTTGGCATAACATCTCAAGAAGTCGAATCTGCAAAATCGTCTCTTCATAATCGGTCGTATACAGCAAACATGCTTTCATACGGTCTTACAGGCGGATTGGCAGAAGTGCTTGCTGCTGTTTTCCCATGTGCATGGACATATTCCGACTATGGAAGACGGTTAAAGGCACAATACGCAGACATGCTAGAAAGCAATTTTTACAAATCATGGATTGAAACCTACGCCAGCGATGAATTTTTAAATTCTTTTGCGTGGTTTTTCAATGCGCTTGATAGTCTTGTAGCAAATATGTCTGACGCACAACAGGAAAAAATTGAAGAAATTTTCGTTTCAAGTGTTGAATTTGAATATTTATTTTGGGACATGGCGTATAAGAAACAAATGTCATATTAGGGCGTTTTCCATAAGGAACACGCCCTAAGCAACCTTTATTCCTCTTCGTTTCCAACAATTTCAATGGCTTCTTGTACTAGAGAAATTACTTTTTGCATAACAGCCTTAGTGCCAATTAAATCCATAAACGATACTTTTGGAATGACGCCACCAGCCATATACTTATGTCCGCCGCCATCGCCACCAGCTTCACCACAGGCATGTTTAGCAATTTTGCCCGCATTAAGCCTAAATGTTTGCGATCGAATTGAAAAGGTGTAGCCATTAAAACATTTGCTATAAACCACAACAAATTGAATCCCTGCAAGAGAAATCAATTTGTCTGCCAAAACAGCCAATGATTCTTTTGCTTTGTCATCTCCGGCAAAGCTAAACGCCACGTTATTTTTTATGGTTAGATTGTCATATGCGATGATGGTTGTGCTAATATCTTCGGGGCGAATGCTATTGCGGCCAATGCTTGCAAGCACACTGATATCTGCAATTTTGTAAAGTTCACTAAAAATATCAATGTCAAGCACATATTTTCGGCGGCTTAAATCTTCTGTGTCTATGCGAATACCATAAATTAATAATGCAGCTTGGGTTGGTGTTAATTTATGACCTGCTTCAATGGCATATTCATAAATCATACTAGAACATGCCCCAAAATCTGGACGAATATCTGTAAATTTATATTCATTTTTGGTGAGTTCGGGGTGATGGTCAATGCAAGCAATGTATTCACCAGCCAGTGGAAGCACATTGCTATTATTGGCTTGGCAATCTACAACGATAATTTGGTCTTCTGAATTTACCATACCCTTGTTTGCGTCAGAATCAACACAAATTAATTTTATTTCAAGGTTTTCAATCAGTTCTCTTGTTTCTGGTTTGCCTATAACGCCCGAATATATAGGCACAGCATTGAACCCTACCCCTTTTAATATTTCAGATAGCACAAATGCCGATGCTATACAGTCTGGGTCAGGTGGACGGTGCATTTGAATATATAATTTTCTGTTTTTATCTATTGTTTCTACCAGTTTACTGAAACGCATGGCTGCCCCCATTCTTATGTTTTAACATCATATTATAAGGCTAAAAAAACGCTGTTACAAATTCGCGTCATTAAATTTTGCGAGATTTGCAACAGCGACTAATATTTTTACCCTACTGATGCACGTTTGCTTTGTCTACGTCTTCTAGGCTTTCTAAAAATAGGTTTACGGTCTTCGTTAATAACCAACTTAGGCGGCGTATTAGACTCTACCGTTTCCCTTGTGATAATACACCGCTCGATTGTGGTGTTTGATGGTACATCATACATAATTTCTGTCAGCAAATTTTCAACGATTGCACGAAGGCCTCTGGCGCCAGTTTCTCTTTCAAGTGCCTTTTGGGCAATGGCACGTAGGGCATCTTCTTCAAAATCAAGATGCACATTGTCAAGCTCAAGCAGATGTTGATACTGCTTAGTAAGTGCGTTGCGCGGCTCGCTAAGGATGCTGATGAGTGCGTCTTCATCTAACTTGTTTAACGTAACAATGACTGGCAAACGCCCAATCATTTCAGGTATCAGCCCATAACGATGCAAATCACGTGGTTGAACATGTGCTAAAATATCGTCTTGAATTTTTTCGGCTTTGGTTTTGACTTCCGCACCGAAGCCAATGACTTTTTTATTCATGCGTTGCTCCACTACTTTTTCAAGCCCTGCAAAAGCACCGCCGCAAATGAACAAAATATTGGTGGTATCAATTTGAATAAAATCTTGATGCGGATGCTTGCGCCCACCCTGTGGCGGAACAGAAGCCACTGTACCTTCTAAAATTTTAAGCAGTGCCTGCTGAACACCTTCACCGCTTACATCCCGTGTAATGGAAGGATTATCGCCACGGCGGGAAATTTTGTCTAGTTCATCAATATAAATGATGCCGCGCTCGGCACGCTCAATATCAAAATCTGCTGCTTGAATCAGTTTGAGTAGAATATTTTCAACGTCTTCACCGACATACCCAGCTTCTGTCAAACTGGTTGCGTCAGCAATGGCAATGGGTACTTGCAAATAACGGGCAAGCGTCTGCGCCAAATGTGTTTTACCCACACCTGTTGGGCCAATTAAAAGTACATTACTTTTTTGTACTTCAACATCTGCGTCACCCAAATGCTCCATTGCAATGCGCTTATAGTGATTGTAAACCGCAACGCTGAGGGCAACTTTTGCGCGCTCTTGCCCAATGACATATTCATCCAAAAATGATTTGATATCTTTTGGCTTTGGCAAATCAAAAGATTCATCAAAATTGGGGATGTCTTCTGCACCTTCGTCTAAAATACCGCAGCACATGTCTACACATTCGTCGCAAATATACACATTTGCCCCAGCAATGATTTTATCTACTTGGTCTTGATGTTTATTGCAAAACGAACATCTTACGGCGGCGGTGCGGTCTTCAAACTTAGTTCGCATTAGCGTTCTCCCTTCGGGAAATGATTTTGTCAATTAAGCCATAGTCCAGTGCTTCTTGACTGGTCATAAAGTTGTCACGCTCAGAATCCGCAGTGATTTTTTCAATTGATTGTCCTGTATTTTCTGCCAACATTTGATTTAGCTTCTTTTTGGTGCGGAGGATATGTTCAGCATGGATTTGGATATCCGACGCTTGCCCTCTTGCTCCGCCAGAAGGCTGATGAATCATAACTTCGGCGTTTGGCAGTGCAAAACGCTTGCCCTTTGTCCCGCCTGCCAGCAAAAACGAAGCCATACTGGCGGCAATGCCGACACAAATGGTGGATACATCACATTTAATGTGGTTCATCGTATCATAAATGGCCATGCCTGATGTGATTACACCACCAGGACTGTTAATATACAGGCTAATATCCTTGTCTGGGTCTTCCGACTCCAGAAAAAGCAACTGTGCAACAATTAAGCTGGCACTTACGTCGCTAACTTGGTCGCCTAAAAAAATGATACGGTCTTTAAGCAAGCGGGAATAGATATCATATGAGCGTTCGCCGCGGCTGGTTTGTTCTATAACATAAGGTACTAAATTTGCCATAATTAATTACTCCTTTTTAATCTTCGTCTATAACAATTTCTTCCATTGGTAGTGGCCCATCAATAGCAATCGCCTTTTCCATGACAAGGTCAAGGGCTTTTTCGGCTAAAATCGAACGTTCAAGTTCTCTTCTGCGCCCTGTTTGCAAGTCGTTAACAAAGTTGTCGCGGGCTTCGCCTTCAAGTTTTAGCATTTCGCCAATTTTTTCGGCAAATTCTTCATCGGTTATGACTAATCCTTCTTTTTTGGCAACGGCTTCAAGTGCAAGTATGTTTTGCACATCAAGTTCTGCCTGTGGACGCCAGCCAGCTTTTAATGATTCCGGAGTCAATTGGGTGAAGCGCATATAGTTTTCTACATTCATGCCCTGCATTTGAATTTGGCGGGTGAAATCATCCATCATTTCATCTAAACGGCCTAAATACATGGCTTCCGGAATGTCTACTGTGCTTTTGGCTGTCAATTGCTTCAATACATATGCGCGTTTTTCGTTTTCTGCATTGGATTCTTTGTGTTCTTTTATCTTTTTTGCTAAATCTTCGCGGTATTCCGCTAGGGTGTCAAACTCGGAAATATCTTGTGCAAAGTCGTCGTCTAGTTCAGGCAGCTCTTTGGTTTGCACATCAAGTATTTCTACCTCAAATTTAGCTGGTTTTCCGGCAAATTCTGGTGCGTGATATTCGTCTGGGAACGTAACATTGACAGTCACATCATCGCCAGGCTGGCTTCCTACAAGCTGCTCTTCAAAACCAGGAATAAATTGGCCAGAACCCAAAGTCAGGTTAAAGTCTTCGCCTTTGCCGCCATCAAATGGTTCATCATCAATAAAGCCTTCGAAATTGATGGTAACTACATCGTCCATTTCAGCAGAGCGTGCCACACTGACTTGGCGAGAATTTTTCTCTTGCTGGCTGCGCAGTTCGTTTTGAATATCTTCTTCGGTTGCTTCGGGCTCGCCTTTAGGGTAGGTGAGTCCATGATAATCATCAATTTCTGCTGACGGACGTGTATACACTTCCGCAAAAAATATTGCGCCATCTTTTTCGCTAATGTCGCCAGGTGAGATTTCTGGGCGGTATACGGGGTCAAGTTCATGCTGGTCCAACGCTGTTTCATAAGCATCAGGTAATACAAAATTGATTGCATCTTCAAAAAATACATCGCGGCCATAGGCTTGTTCAATAATTTTACGCGGTGCTTTGCCTTTTCTAAACCCAGGCAAATTAAAATACTGCTTGTTGCGGCTATATGAGTGTTGCAACCCTTCTCGAAAGCGTTCGGGCAGTATGGTTATTGTTAGCTTAACCTTGTTATTTTCGATGTTTTCTAGTTCACTTGTGACTAAATTGTCATTTTTCTGTACTGTTGCCATGAATCCAGCACCCTCCAAAATAAATTCTATTTTTTGCGTAAGTTTTACACACAATTGGCAGTATATCACAGTAAAATCTGGTTGGCTATAAAAATCTAAGAATTTGTCCTAGATAAATCGTATTCGTGGTAAAATAAATAAAAATCTGAGGAGTGATATGCATGAAGCCATTTGAGACGATTCGTTTAGATGACGAAAATTCGGCTGTAGTTATTTTAGACCAGACACTTTTGCCGGGGCGGACACAGTATGTTAATTTGAAAACATTAGCGGATTCATGGAACGCCATTTATAAGCTGCAAGTACGCGGCGCACCAGCAATAGGTATTGCGGCGGCAATGGGCATGTATATATATATGAAGGAAGTGCTTCCAAGGGTAGAAAACTGTAATGCGTTTTTTGCTGAATTTAACAAAGCGAAAGCATATTTGTCTAGCGCGCGTCCAACGGCGGTCAATTTAAATTGGGCACTTGAAAAAATGGCAGATACAGTGGAAGCAAACAAAAGTAAGCCTATGACAGAAATTTTGCTGGCATTGAAGCACACTGCCGAAGCAATAAAAACGGAAGATACAAAAGTATGTAAAACAATTGGAGAGTATGGTGCGACGCTATTAAAGCCAAACATGGGCATACTCACCCATTGCAACGCGGGCGCATTGGCTGCTTCGGAATATGGTACAGCACTCGCACCGATTTATGTAGCGCAAGCGCAAGGGATGCCGCTCAGCGTTTTCGCCGATGAAACACGTCCTGTGCTTCAAGGTGCAAGATTAACCGCATTCGAGCTTCAATCGGCTGGTGTTGACGTCACATTAATTTGTGATAATATGGCAGCGGTAGTGATGGCAAAGGGCTGGGTAGATGTTATCTTCGTAGGTTGTGATAGGGTCGCCGCCAATGGAGACACCGCGAACAAAATAGGCACATTTTCAGTAGCTGTATTGGCCAAAAACTTTGGAATACCTTTTTATGTGTGCGCCCCATTTTCAACCATTGACCTAGCCACAGCAACAGGTGCTGACATCATCATAGAAGAACGTGACGGGAAAGAAATAACAGACCTATGGTATAGCGAACGCTTAGCACCAGAAGGTGTGAAGACATTTAATCCATCATTCGATGTAACGCCTGCTGAATACATTACAGGTTTTATAACGGAGAAGGGGATATTAAGACCAGAAGGGTTTCGCCCTGCTATTTCATAAATTTTAAGTTCAAATCAAGTGCAAACTATGGGAATTCAACTTCTTGCAAAATGCAAGAAGTTGAATTCTTTTTAAATTTTGCATTTATGACAAAATATTTCAAAAATATTAAATTATTAAAAGATTATTTTTTTATCGTAGAAAAATTTTATGATTCTACTTAAAAAAAACGGATTGATTAGCAGCGTAAAGTCTCATTATTCTGATGTTTTCGCAGTTAATGGATAATAATGTCATAAAATATATTAACATGCGATGAAAAATAGTTGCCAAATTATTAATAAAGTGTTAATATTTCCTCCGATTTAAAAAACAATTCGGAGGAAATTAATATGAAACGATTAAAAACAGCGGCAGTGGCAGTTTTTGCATTGTTGGCAACTTTAGCATTTCCGATAGGCTCGACAAGTTTTGTGGCGGCTGAAAACGCACTAACGCAGGTCATGTTAAGAGATGGTGGTGAATATGTTGCCCATTTAACAGGTGCGAACAACGTCAGTGATTTTTTCCACGAAGTGGGCATACAGCTGGGTGATGCAGACCGTGTGAATTATGCGAAAGCGACGCCTTTGTGGGATGGTATCAATATTTCCATTTTAAGAGAACTCATGTTTAACGTACAAATAGACAATGATACCGTACTTACAAAAACCACGATGCCAGACACCACTGTCGAGCAGATTTTAATGGACTTACAACAAGAAAAAAACGTTGCACTACTTTATGACGGTGAACATGCGCGTACGGTCAATGAAGGTGATTCAATCGTATTTGCTTCACTACGTGAACGGCTTGAAACAGAGACTTCGGCTATTCCATACCAAACTATTGAAAACCGTACAAGCGCGGTACGTCAGGGGTCTTCTCATGTTCGCCAGGAAGGAATGGCTGGTGAACATGCTGTCACCACGCAAGTCATATACATTGGCGGCGAAGAAGTAAACCGTGAAGTGATTAGTGAAGATATAACAATGGAACCCGTCACTGAAATTATTGATATCGGCACGGCAAGGCTGGGCGCACTGACCGATGTCACCGCGCCAGACTTTCACTATGCGCGCCGTGTCCGCATGGAGGCGACCGCTTACACCGCAGGGTTTGGCTGCACAGGCAAACACCCCGATGACCCATGGTATCGTATCACGGCGTCAGGACGTGAAGTTGAGCATGGCATCGTTGCAGTAGACCGCAACGTCATTCCGCTGGGTACACAACTTTATGTAGAAAACTATGGCTTTGCACTAGCCGCCGACGTAGGCGGTGCAATTAGAGGCTATAAAATTGATTTATTTATGGAAGATTTAAGCGACGCACTACGTTTTGGACGCAGAAATGTGTATGTCTGGATTTTAGAATAACCGTTGAAAAATAAAAAACAGCCAAGACTTGGGCTGTTTTTTTTGTTATAATCTAAAAAAATCTGTGAAAAATGGAGAGTTAGCATGAATGTAGTCATTATAGGCGGTGGAATCATTGGCTGTGCCGTGGCGCGGTTTTTGAGTGAATATCAATTAAATATCACGGTGCTGGAGCGCGGTGCAGATGTTTCAGTAGGGGCCACTAAGGCAAATAGCGGCATTTTGCATTCTGGCTATGACTGCAAACCAGGCACTGTCAAGGCAGATATGAACGTGAAAGGACTTGCTATGTATCCGCGTTTAGCGCAGGAATTAGATATTCCGTATCGTATGAATGGTTCGATGGTGATTAGCATGGATGCCACGACAGATAAATTGCAAGCCCTTTACGAAAATGGAATAGCCAATGGCGTCACAGGAATGGAAATTTTAACAGGTCAAGAAGCAAAGAAAATAGAACCAAATCTTAACCATTTGGTGACAAGCGCATTGCGTGCAAAAAACGCAGGTATTATTTCACCATATGAAGCAGCTATTGCTTTTGCAGAAAATGCCGCAGAAAACGGCGCGAAATTTATACTGGATACAACAGTAACGGGTATAAAACCAAGCAACGATGGCTTTATTGTACACACTACAAGCGGTGACTTTAGCGCGTCTGTAGTCATCAATGCGGCCGGAGTCGAAAGCGGCAATATCTATAACATGGTGGATGTCCATTCAAAAAAAGAATCCATATTGCCTCAGCGTGGACAATACTATCTTTTAGATAACACTCAACGGGAATTAGTAAGCCACACCATTTTTCAATTGCCAACACGTTTAGGTAAGGGTGTTTTGATTGCGCCAACTGTGGATTATAACGTGCTGATAGGCCCAACAGCCGAAGATATTGACGATTTATCAGATACATCAACAACTGTAGAGGGTCTTGCTGAAACACTAGAAAAAGCAAAGTATTCCCTTGAATCTGTGCCAGTCAAAGACCGCATAACCAATTTTGCAGGTATACGCGCCAAACATGAAAGCCAAGATTTTATAATAAATGAGTCGATACCAGGGTTTATCAATGCACTGGGTATAGATTCCCCAGGGCTTACCTCTGCACCAGCCATTGCCTCACGTATTGCAGAAATGGCGTTGGCGCGGCTTGAACCTAAGAAGAATGCATCTTTCAACCCGCGCAGGCTAGGTATCAAGCGTTTCCGAGAACTTAATAAACAAGAACAGTCAGACTTGATACGTCAAAATCCAGCATATGGTCGCATTGTGTGCCGTTGCGAAACCATCACCGAAGCAGAAATTTTAGAAGCCATTCGCCGCCCCATTGGCGCAAGAAACTTGGACGCAATAAAACGCCGCACACGCGCACAAATGGGGCGTTGCCAAGGAGGCTTTTGTAGTGTGCGTCTCATTGAATTGTTAAGCCAAGAATTAAATATTGATGAAACCGCAGTGACAAAAAATGGAGCAGGGTCAGAAGTGGTTTTACGATAGTTCCCAAAAATAAAGTGACGCGACCGTAGCAAAGGGTGTATATCGTTTCGCGTAGCGTTGAAATTTTTCTTTAGGCAAATCTTTGAGTCCGTATAGGTTCATCATGCCACGCCTGATGGCTAAGTCACCATAGCTAATCACATCAAGGCGCATTAATGAAAAAATAAGCAGCATTTCAGCCGTCCAAACACCAACACCTTTAATGCTACTTAATGTTTTGATAACATCGCCGTCACTCATATTGGGTAACGCGTCAAAATCAATTTGTCCGCTGACTGCTGATTCTGCAATATTTTTGATATACCCAGCCTTGCGCATAGACATGCCGCAGGCCTGAATTTCTTCCACAGTCAAACGATGCAGCTTTTGTGAATCCATTCCGCAAAGAGCGGCAAGTCGGCTGCAAACAGTGGCAGCCGACTTGCTTGAAATTTGTTGACCTACTATATTTTCCACAAGCGCGGCAAATAAATGGGGGTTTACTTCACGTTTGATTATCCCAATACGTTCAATTGCCGCGCCTAATTTTTTATCCTTTTTACATAAATGTGCGATGGCTTCCTCGCCGTATTCAAAAACCATGTTACCGCCCGCCTTTATCATAAGGCTGACCCGCTGCCTTGGGTGCCAGCGTATTTTTGGATGTAAACGCAAGTACAATCAATGTAGCCACAAAAGGAGCCATGCGGAAGAAATGCGCAGGGATTTCTAAATTGCGCAAGAAATCAATCGCAGAATAACTTGCCGCAATCGCATTCATTAGCCCAAAAAAGAATGCCGCAAATAAAATGCGCTGTGGCTTCCATCCACCGAAAATAAGCACCGCCAATGCCAAAAAGCCATAGCCCGAAACAGTTCCGCTAAATACAGTCGTGATTGGAATAACCCAAACCAGCCCGCCAATGCCAGCCAACGCGCCAGAAAGTATAACCCCGGCATATCGAATTTTGGCTACACTGACACCAACAGAATCGGCGGCTTGAGGATGTTCGCCGCAAGCCCTTAGGCGCAGGCCAAATTTAGTCTTATACAAAACAAACGCGGTAATACCCAAGAAAGCAAACCCCATAAATGTAGTGATGTATGTGTTTTGAAAAAACATGGGCCCAAGCACGGGGATATTGCCCAAAACAGGTACATAATCTATCCGAAACTGATTGGTAAAATGTAGGTTTTGTGTGCCAGTAAGCAACCGAGATACATAAATGGCAAATGCAGGCGCAAACATATTGATTGCGATACCGCTAATGACTTGATTCGCTTTCAAATTAATGGCGGCAAAAGCATGAAACAGCGAAACCAAAATGCCTGTGGCCATCGCAATCAAAAGCCCCAAAAGTAAAATAGGCTGCCCAGATAAACGGTCTTGAAAAGTGCTGATAAAAAGTATGCCAGTAAACGCGCCCATAATCATTTTGCCTTCAAGCGCAATATTTACCACACCTGACTTTTCTGAAAAAAGCCCACCTAACGCTACAATCATCAGCGGTATCATATAAAACATGGTTGCCTGCATTATAAAATAGAACATATTCATGCCGCAGTACCTCCTTTAAACCTTTTGCCAAGAAAACTTTTAATAAGAAACACAAACGCACAGAAATAAATAATCAACGATATAACAATTTCAATGATTTCGGTAGAAAACCCAAAAACCTGTATACGCGCACCGCCCAAGAATATATATGCAACAAATATACCCGAGAATATGACGCCAATGGGATGATTTAATCCCAGAAACGCAACAGAAATGCCTGTGAAACCTTCCATAGCAAGGGCATCCACGATGCTCATGGAAAGCCCCGTTCCGCTCATGAAATTCAACGCGCCGCCAATACCTGCAAGTGCGCCAGAAAACATCATGGAAAACACAATATTTTTATTTTGATTGATACCTGCGTACTTTGCGGCATCTTTGTTAAATCCGCAGGCCTTGAGTTCATACCCAAACGTTGTTTTTTCTAAAATAACATATACTAAAATGGCAAAGGCGATGGCAATGACAATGCCAACATTGACATGTGAAGCTCTAAAGCCCGCGCCAAAAGGCTCTCTAAAAATATTTTCAAACCCCAGAGTAGGGAGGTTGGACTCACTGGGCAGCCGCGTACTGGTGCCACGCCCTTGGTCAAACAGGAAGTTGATTATCATAAAATTGACAAAAAACATGCCGATATAGTTTGTCATGATACAAGAAATGACTTCATGTACATTGCGGTATGCCTTCAACAATCCGGGAATCGCGCCCCATAACGCCCCAGCCAACGCCGCCGCAACAATAGACGCTAAAATACGGGCAGCAGGTGGCAAAAACGTAAATTCTACCCCAATAAAAATGGCTACAAATCCGCCGAAAGTAAATTGCCCTGTTGCACCAATGTTAAATAAACCTGTTCGAAACGCGAACGCGACCGACAGGCCTGTTAAAATAATCGGCGTAGCCAGTAACAATACATCGCCAACATTGCGCATCGTGCTTGCACCAAATGTCAGAATCATTCTAAACGCGGGTACGGCTTCGGCAGCGTCACTAATCAGCAACACCACAAACCCAATTAAAAGCCCCGCAATAATGACTAAAATTGATGATAAAAAACTCATTACGCCTTCGCGCTTCATGCACCCACCACCTTATCTCTTTTTGCGCCCGACATGTATAGCCCAAGCTCTTGGAATGTAACCTGTTTAGGGTCTACATTGGCAACAATTTCGCCTTCGTACATGACCAGAATACGGTCGGCTACGTTCATGACCTCTTCCAGTTCTAAAGATATAAGCAATACTGCTTTGCCTGAATCCCTTTGGCTTAGCAGCTGTTTGTGGATGTATTCGATGGCACCCACATCCAGTCCTCTGGTTGGCTGCACAGCAATGAGTAGTTTGGGATTGCGGTCTATTTCTCTTGCCAGAATGATTTTTTGCTGATTCCCGCCCGACATGGAACGCGTGACTGTTTCTTCTCCTTGCCCCGAGCGGATATCAAACCGTGAAATTAAATTTTTTGCGTATTCCAAAATTTTATTTTTCTTTAAAAATCCGCCATTTTGGAATGCTTTTGTATAGTATGTTTGTAAAATGGTGTTGTATGCCAACGTATAATCTAGTACCAATCCGTGTTTATGCCTATCTTCGGGGATATGCGCAATGCCCGTTTCGGTGCGTTTGCGAATTTTGGCCTTTGTAATATTTTCGCCATCCATAATGATTTCGCCCGAGTCTACATCTTCCAGGCCGGTGAGTGCATAAACCAGGTCGGTTTGTCCGTTGCCCTCAATGCCTGCAACGCATAAAATTTCCCCAGCTTTTACTTCAAATGATATGTTTTTAAGCTTGTCTTTTTCACCTGCGGGGCCTTTTTGATTTAAATTGTTTACTTTAAGTATTGTTTCGCCTATTTTAGTCTCCTGTTTGTCGAGACTTAGCGTCACTTTGCGCCCCACCATCATTTCCGACATTTCTTCTTTAGATGTTTCAGCGACTTCAACAGTACCAATCATCTTGCCTTTGCGCAGAACAGAACATCTGTCGGCGACTTGTTTTATTTCATCCAGCTTGTGGGTGATAAACAAAATGGATTTACCTTCTGCCGCCATATCTTTCATGGTTTTCATTAAGGCTTCAATTTCCTGTGGGGTAAGTACCGCGGTTGGCTCGTCAAATATGAGAATCTCATTGTCACGGTAGAGCATTTTTAAAATTTCTACACGCTGCTGCATTCCTACGCTGATGTGACGTACTTCTTTGTCGATATCAATATCAAAGCCATATTTTTTTGACAGTGTAAGCACCTTTTCGCGGGCTTCTTTCATTTGTAATACGCCGCTTTTTGTTGTTTCAACACCCAGCACAATATTTTCCAGCACCGTGAAGTTATGCACTAGCTTAAAATGCTGATGTACCATGCCTATGCCCAGCGCGTTGGCGTCGCCTGGGTTGGAAACAATAACCACTTCTTCGTTTTTGTAAATATTTCCTTTCTCCTGTTCGTATAAACCAAAAAGCACACTCATTAGGGTAGACTTGCCCGCGCCGTTTTCCCCAAGCAGTGCGTGAATTTCATTGCGCTTGAGTTGCAGGGTGATATCGTCATTGGCAATAATCCCCGGGAACTCCTTTGTGATGTTGCGCATCTCAATGATATACATTAAATATCCCTTCTTTCTTATGACAAATTTATAGGAATATGTCACATGGTCAATACAATAAGTTTTCTGTATACTATTGCTAAGTCAATGAAGCGTAGCACCAGAAGTAAAACAGATGATATTTAAATTTTAATTGCATTGACACGTCTTTTGCGTGGGCTAAGCCATAGCCCATGTTTAAGGCGTGTTTTTTGTATATTTTTTTGTGAGACTATTTTACCATTTGGAGGATATTTGTAAATAGGTTTGTTTTTTTCAAAAACATTGGCAGATTTGTTTAATTTTTTATGCTGATTGTACACAGTGATAATACTGTGATATATTTTGAGGCAAGAGAATGTCATTAATTATTGGCGTATTCTCTGCAAAAGGGTGACGTTTGGATGCATGAAAATGATTTGATGGCAAAACTGGCTAGTATGGCAAAAGATTATCCGTCTATTATCAAAGTCACTCTTTTTGGATCTAGAGCACGGGGTCATTTTCACCACTCTTCTGATTTTGATATATCTGTAAGTTGCAAAGATGAAAAAGATTTTTGGGGATTTTATTTTGACGTTGAAGACATTGACACATTCTATAAAATTGATGTTTTGTGGCATGAGACTATTTTGAATGACGTGTTAATCAAAGAAATTAAAAAAGATGGGGTAGTGCTGTATGAGCGTAAAGCATAGTAAGCGGTCTTCTTTTGTTAATGCGGTAAATCGCCTGCAAGGAGCTGTACAACAACAAGCGCAGCAAGGTATAGTTGGCGATATGATGCGTGACGCCATTATTCAAAGATTTGAGTTTACATTAGAGGTTGCTTGGAAATATATGCGGTTTATTTTGCTGGAAGATGGTATTTTAAAAGATGAAGTTGTAAGTCCTAAAAAAACGATACAGTCTGCTTTTGCTAATGGGTTAATCAGTGATGGCAGTGTATGGATTCAAATGATTGGCTATAGAAATATATTGTCGCATGTTTATGATGAGACAGAGACGGTAATATTGGAAGATAAGATTCGGAATGGTTATTTACAGGTGTTTAAGCAACTTATTGAAAAAACGATAGATAAGGACAGTGATTCATGAAAGGAATAATCCTGGCTGGTGGTGCTGGAACCAGACTTTATCCATCCACGCTTTTCATTTCTAAACAGTTGCTTCCTATATATGATAAGCCAATGATTTACTATCCTATATCCACGCTCATGTTGGCTGGTATTCGTGAGATTTTGGTGATTTCAACCCCACGAGACATTGGGCAGTTTGAATTGCTGCTAGGTGATGGCTCGCAATTTGGCTTACAATTTTCGTACGCAGAACAGTCCGAACCACGTGGGCTTGCTGATGCATTTATTATTGGCGAGTCATTTATCGCTGGCGACAATGTTTGTCTTGTTTTGGGTGACAATATTTTTTATGGCCAAGGATTTTCTGGTATTTTAAAGGTTGCTTCCGAAAGAGAAAAGGGTGCAACCATTTTTGGCTATCATGTAAGCAATCCAGAAGCATTTGGCGTGGTTGCTTTTGGCAATGGCGGACACGTATCTTCTATAGAAGAAAAACCCACCAAGCCAAAATCCAATTATGCGGTACCAGGTTTATATTTTTACGACAATCAGGTCGTGCATATAGCCAAAACGGTGAAACGTTCTGCACGTGGCGAAATTGAAATCACCGCAATAAATAATGCCTATTTAGAAAAAGGTCAACTTAAAGTAGAAATTTTAGGGCGCGGCATGGCATGGTTAGACACAGGAACCCATAGTGCGCAGCTTAATGCGTCGGTATTTGTGGAAACCATCCAGCATCGTCAAGGTTTATATGTATCATGTCTGGAAGAAATTGCATATCGGCGTGGTTATATCACAAAGGACATTTTGCTTACTGGGGCTGAAAAAATGAAAAACACTGAATATGGGCAATATTTATATCGCATTGCGGAGGAACTATAACATGCATACAGTTTTGGTCACAGGAGGCGCAGGCTTCATTGGGGCAAATTTTGTTTATTATATGCTTGAAAAGCATCCCAATTATAAAATCATTTGCCTTGACGCGCTAACTTATGCTGGCAACATGGAAACGTTAGCGAAAGCGGAAGAAAACCCTCAGTTTATATTCATCAACGGTGATATTGCAGACCGCGAATCTGTTTATCAAATATTCAAAACACACCGCCCCAATTGGGTGGTCAATTTTGCGGCTGAAACTCATGTTGACCGTTCTATAATAGACCCCGCACTCTTTTTGCGTACCAATATCATAGGTACAGGCGTGTTAATGGACGCTTGCCGTCAATATGAAACAGAGCGATTCCATCAAGTGTCTACAGACGAAGTATATGGCGACCTGCCATTGGATCGTCCAGATCTATTTTTTACAGAAGAAACACCAATTCACACGTCCAGCCCGTATTCCGCGTCAAAAGCATCGGCAGATTTGCTGGTGCAGTCGTACTTTAGAACATTTAAGCTGCCTATGACCATTTCAAGATGCAGTAATAACTATGGCCCGTATCAATTTCCAGAAAAGTTGATTCCTTTAATGATTGTTAATGCGTTAAACGAGAAGGCCCTACCCGTATATGGTAAAGGTGAAAACATTCGTGACTGGTTGTATGTGATGGACCACTGCGTGGCCATTGATTTAATATTACACAATGGAAGCATTGGCGAAGTTTATAACATAGGTGGGCATAATGAACGCACAAATTTAGACGTTGTAAAAACCATTTTGCGTGAGTTGGACAAGCCCGAAAGTTTAATCAACTATGTAACCGACCGCCCCGGACACGACCAGCGGTATGCAATTGACCCCACAAAAATGAATAAAGAATTAGGCTGGCTGCCAACGACAAGTTTTGATGATGGCATCAAATTGACGGTTAAATGGTATGTAGATAACTGTCGTTGGTGGCAGAACATCCTTTTCAGAAAAAATTTCCAGTAAAAAAATAAGATAACGGGGTGTTGACTTTTATAAAAGTTGACGATATAACTATTGTGTACAAGAAAATGAAGTTGCTTGTTTCCGTATCCATACATAAGGGGGGGATAAGCAGAATGTGTAAATGCTTCATTTTAAGGCATATTTCTAAAGAGAAGGGGGTGTAAAAAGACTTTGGAAAAAACAAAATCAAAATTGCCTCTAATAGCCTTAGGTTGTATTGCGGTGGTAGTTTTGGTCGCGGCGGGTGTCTATGCTGGCACTTTGCTTTCGGGAAGAGGGGCTGAGCCTGCATCTGCCTTAGCAGTAAGGAACAGCGTTGAACGTGAGGTTGTTACAGGTGCGCGTGCCGTGCTTATAACAGAGGAAAATATTGACGAAGTCCGTGAAGAACAAGCAGCTATTGCTGAACGGTTTGGTCACTATAGGGTACAAATGACAAACGATTGGGTTTTTGAAACCGCGTATTCACTTTCACACAATGTGAATGTCAGAAACGATGAATCTAACCCTGGTACGGTTTTCTTTGATCTTATTCTTCCTGAAACAGGAGAATTGCTTTATTCGTCTCCTTATATTCCGTTGGGGGCAAGCCTTGATAGCATCACACTTGATGTGGCACTGTCACCTGGGGAATATGAAGCAGTAGTTGTTTATCACTTGGTTGATGAATACTATGTAGTACAAACAACGCTTTCTGTAGGTGTAACATTACGTATTTTAGGGTAATAAACTAAAAAAATTTAATTCACGGAGGAATTAACTATGAAAAGATTTCAAAAATTAACAGCATTAGCTTTAGCTGGTGTTATGACAATGTCTGTCGCTACAACAGCATTTGCTACAGCAGTGACAGGCCCTCCTGGTAGTGGAGATTCAGGTAGCGTAACTGGTCCTGGTAGTGTGCTTCCTGGAAATCCTCGTATGATGGATATTACATTACCTACAGGTGCCTCGTTGGGGTTCAATTTTGACCCATCAGGTTTTAGTCAAGCTACTCCTGGTCAGTCAGTTAACGATTTGCAAGGTGGCTTGATTGTTCCTGCGGACGCAAATAGTACCGCTGCAGTAATCAACAATAGCTCATTTCCTATTGCGTTGAGAGCTAATTTTGTAGCAGATTATGGTACTATTCAACCAACTTTTGTTATGGCTGGAGCTAATGTGGCTACTGCCAGAACTACGGTAAACACAGGTAATGGAAATAACCTGCTATTATATGTTGTTCCGTCTGTAGCGAATGCACCAGTTGGTGGTGGTACCCCTACTCCTTGGGTACCAGGAATGAGAGGGTTTGGCTTAAATACAACACCTAGAGATTTGCATTTCTTCCTTGATTCAGCGGATTGGGTTGTAAATGCTGCTGGAACTGCAGTTGAGGCTGGTGTTGCTGACAGTGGTAGCGGTGTACAATTTAGAGTTGGCGGATTTATAAATCCTGCGGCAGATTGGTCTGTTTTTACTGGAACTGACGCAATTGGCGTTACTGCGGTATTCCACTGGAATGAACTTCCGTTCAACGCAGAGCCCGTAGGTACAGCGGTTGAGAATGTTGCTCATCTTCGTCAAGGTACAGTCGCAACAGGCACTGTACCTGGCACAGCTACTAATGGTGCCCCGGGCGCACTGCCATGGAATGTAATGCTTGGCACAGAAGAAAGAGTATTTATGGGCTGGACTGCACCTGCCGCTGGCTTTGGTGCATCACCAGGTACACCAACAAGAGCAAATCTTACCGCAACTGTTGGTGCTGCAGTAACTGTTCCATTCCACTTGAGTGGTGGCGTTACAATCGTTGGTGTTGAGTTAGGTTCTCCTGTTGCTGCTATGGCAAACGTTGCTACGGGTACAGGTTGGAGAATGGATGGTTCAGATTTAAGTATCACCTTTGGTACTGCAAATGCTGGCAGACCAACCACTGTTATTTTAAGTGATGGACGTAGATTTACGTTTACTGCTGTAATTTCATAAGTAAATTGAAGTAAATAATATCTGATTTATTCCGAGGAGATTGGGCTTTATGCTCCATCTCCTCCTTTTATCCGAGTGTACAAGAAGTGTTTGTTTTGTATATTCGGATAAAGGGAGGGGACAATATGAGTAAAAATAAAGCGATTAATAGGTTTGTTTTTAGCCGTATTCTTTTAATAATGATTTGCCTTGCGTTGTTTATGGGTGCTGTTCAGCCTATGGCGATTGCAGTTGCCGAAGATATTGATTTATATTATGAATATGATAGTCCCATATATGCAGATTTTGATGTGTTTTATAGCACGTCAAGATCCGTCACTTTACCAACCAGTGTGCCGTTTCGCATGTTGTTACCGGAAGAAGGCGGTTGGGGGATTGTTAACTCGGATACTTTTTATATAGTTAACAATGAAGCGGTTGCGATGTATATTTCTATAAATGCTGCACATATTACTATAGATGCTGCACAGCATTTTTATGTCTCTGAAACGAATGAATTGCCAAATTGGGGAAATAATATTAATATGACACTTATTTATAATTATGGCGATTATTATGGGCGTTACACGCTGTCAAAATCACCACAATATGTGCATACATTCAGGCTTGAAGGTGGAGAATCAGCTTCATTTCATTTTGCTGGAGTTTTAAATGAGTTGCTCTCTATTCGTTGGGCAGACACTAATATTAACGTACATCTCAGCTTTAATTGGACTTCTGTATACGAAAGCGAATTTCATGGAAGTTTTATTGTTAATATAGAGGAAGGGGAGGAAGAGGAAGACGATTTAGATAAAGAAGAAGAATGTGATGAAGATAAATATGATTTAGACGATAGTGATATTTCTGATGATTCTGGAACAGACCAAGCTACAAATGGATCCGATGATCTAGGATTGGATAACGATGAATCGCCAAGTGATAAACCTAGTGATGCTGAATACATTGACGAGGAACCTCCTACAGAGATATTAAATGGCGATGATAGTGAATTACCAAGTGACAAGCCAAGTGATGCTGAATACATTAATGAAGAACCCTCTACAGAGTCATCAAATGACTATGACTTAATTGATGGCGGATACCAAACTGACGAGCCGACCGACTTTGACCAAATGGGCAATGCAGAAGATTATGAGTCGGTAACCGATAGCCCTGTAGAAGATGATTCGCTAGTTTCATACGAGTAAAGAGTTACTACAGTTTTGACGGAATAGAGCGTGTTCTGTGAAAAAAATCTTGGCAAGTTTACCATTTCGCCTTGTATTAGCCCTTGGTGTGGGAATCATACTGGGCATTGCATCCAACGAAAATATAATACATGTTGTATTAAGTATACGGCATATCACTAGCCAGATTATTTTTTTCTGTGTTCCATTGATTATTTTAGGTTCGGTTGCCCCTTCAATCATTAGACTTGGCAAAAATGCTTCGCGGTTTTTAGCGGTATCTATCTTAGTTGTTTATTTTTTTTTATTAGGTGCAGCTTCATTTGGCTTGCTCGTTGGGTACACGATAATTCCATCGCTATCTATAGCCGATTCGTCAGAGGCGCGCAGGGTTCTTCCAACGATGTTGTTTGAGTTGAATTTTCCACCTATCATGGCGGTGATGTCGGCACTGATTCTTGCAATACTAATAGGGCTTGCTACAGTGTGGACTAAATCAGAAACATTTTCAAAACTTCTTGAAGAGTTTCAGCACATGGTTTCATCTATTGTAATGAAAATTGTCATTCCTATATTACCCGTTTTTATAATGGGTACATTTGCTGTCATGGCATATGACGGACGGCTTACGGGGCAGCTTCCTGTATTTATTCATGTAATAGGTGTGCTTGTTGCCGCTCAAACGATGTGGCTTATATTGTTGTATTCCGTTGCAGGGATATATTCTAAACGTAATCCATTAGAAGTGATAAAGCATTATGCTCCTGTGTATCTTACTGCAATAGGTACGATGTCATCAAGTGTTACAATGCCTGTGGCGCTTGATGCTGCCAAAAAGTCTAAAGTTTTAAACCGTGAAATTGTAGATTTTGGCATTCCTTTTTTTACTCATTTCCATATGGCTGGGGCGGCAATTAATGCCGTTTTTTTGTCTTTGGCTGTTTCACAGGTGCTTTATGGCGCACTGCCTTCCATTGAAGTGATGATTATGTTTATTGTGTTGCAGTCTATTTTTACTATGGCTGGACCCGGTGTGCCTGCTGGTGTGTTGATGGCTTCAATTGGATTGATTTCCGCTGTTTTGGGCTTTAATGAAGCCGCCATAGGATTAATGATTGTTTTATGGTCAATTCAAGATAGCTTTGGTACTGCTTGCAATATCACTGGAGATGGTGCTTTATTAATGATTTTTTCAAGGTATACAGAAAAACGTGTACAGACTGAATAGAGGTTTAATTTGTGAAAAAGATTCTTTTGTTGGGTGGGTCTAATTTTCAGATTCCATCCATTGTTAAAGCCAAAGAATTGGGTTATTATGCTATTACTTGCGATTATTTACCAAACAATCCGGGACACAAATACGCAGATGAATACCATAATGTAAGCACCACAGATAAAGAGGGTGTTTTGGATTTAGCAAAAAAATTAAAAGTGGATGGTATTGTTTGTTATGCATCCGACCCTGGCGCACCAACGGCAGCTTATGTAGCAGAAAAACTTGGGTTGCCATCAAATCCCTATAAGTCAGTTGAAATCCTTACAAATAAATCATTGTTTCGCAAGTTTTTAGCTGAGAATGGATTTAATACGCCAAAAGCAAAAGCATATGCCAATGTATTGGATGCGCTAAATGATTTACCAGCATTTAGACTGCCTGTTTTTATTAAACCTGTAGATTCTAGTGGAAGCAAAGGTATATCTGTTTTAGAAAAAACTGAAAATTTAAGAATGCAGGCAGAGTATGCCATTAGTTTTTCAAATGCTGGATATTTTATCATGGAAGAATATATAGAAAACGTAGGATATCAAGTGGGTGGGGATGGCTTTTCGGTTGACGGCCAATTGGTTTTTAGATGCTTTAACAACCAGCATTTTGGAGAAAAGTCGTTAAATCCATTTATCCCGGTTGGAATAAGCTACCCATGTATCAAACCTAAATATATCCAAGACAAAATTCATAATGAAATACAACGATTGTTTGATTTATTAGACATACGCTCGGGAGCTTACAATTTTGAGGTACGTGTCACAGCAGACGATGAAATTTGGCTTGTGGAAATAGGGGCAAGAAATGGCGGAAACCTCGTACCTCAAGTGACTAGATATGCGACGGGTGTAGACATGGTGGAGTATACTATCAAAGCTGCCATGGGTGACGACTGTTCTATGCTGATGATGAACGAAGTGGCTGGTTGCTGGGGCAATTATAAAGTGAATAGCCAACAGGATGGGGTATTACAAGAGGTCGTGGTCGATAGTCAATTTATGCAAAATAATATTGTACAGTTTGATATGTATTATACATCTGGTGATGAAGTGCCTGCCTTTTCGGGGTCAAATGGCATTCTTGGTATGATGATTTCAAAGTTTGAGCATGTAAATGAAATGTTGGAAAAAATGAATAATATGAGTGATTATGTTCATGTCACCGTCAGGAGCAGAGGAAAAGTTTGAAAAAAGCTAGAGGCAGGACGTTGGCTAGAGCAAGACATTTTGTGGCACAGAAATGAAGCCCCGCTAAAAGTGACAATTTTAGGAATCAGAGAAGAAGACTAAGCAGGAACGGAT
>Ga0123352_10000457_pt1 | contig 49570 bp, 32 predicted proteins | sample TergutLab28metaG_FD_89700 | JGI IMG/M metagenome (GOLD analysis project Ga0123352, IMG submission 89700) | Labiotermes labralis P1 segment gut microbial communities from Petit-Saut dam, French Guiana - Lab288 P1 | ecosystem: Host-associated > Arthropoda: Insects > Digestive system > Gut ... | reverse complement strand
CAACATGCGTGGCACCCATCGAGAACAGACTTTTGTGTAGCCAAGTAAACCAATGATATAGCCCACTCTTTCTTTAGACATTCCTAGCCTACCTGCTATCTGCTTCTGGGTGATATGGCGGTCATGCGTGATCATTTCATCAACCTGTTTTTCATGCTTGTCATCTGTCACGGAAACCGGCCTTCCACTGCGAGATTGGTCAACAATATTGGCACGACCTGGTTCACATTCACGAAATTTAATGGCCCAACGATTTACTGTAGTTCTGTTAACAGTGTCTTCACCATACACAGCGTGTAAACAGCTATGAATTTGAGCTGGCGTTATGTTTTCAGCACTTAGAAATTCAGTCACCGCACGTTGCTTCAATCTCGTACATACCACCATAACACGACTCCATGTTAACACGCACTGTTTTAGAACCGGTGTAGAGAAAGGAATGAAACTTTGCACCGCTGTGCAGGAGGGTTGTGGCTACAGGGACACACGGCGCGCGCATCGCTACTTTGCTCCGTCAGCAAAATATTTCACTGTGTGCATTATCAGCCGCCCCTCGTATATTGTAGAGGTCTGTGTGCATCATAGTGCCCTAGAGAGAAAAAAAAACATATAGCCAAAATAATAAAAACCGTTCTGTTGCTAACAGAAGTGTAGCATGTACTGTGTAAAATAGATTCTGTTTGTACAGTGGGTTGTGGGTGTCTCATAGGGTAAAGCAGCCAGGGCATGACAGTGACCACCCACCTCCCAACTAGCTTCAAGGTTAAAGAAGCGGTAGATCTATACCTCTCCCCTCTCTCTCTCTCTCTCTCTCTCTCTCTCTCTCTCTCTCTCTCTGTCTGTCTGTCTCTGTGTGTGTTTTCATGGCCTGTTCTGGGGTGTACTTTAGCTTTTTGAGGATTTGGATGATCATTTGCTTCTATATTTTCTTTGTTGTGTTTTCATGTTTATGTCTGTATTCTGCTGAGCAGTTCGGTTTCTTTCCTGTTGGTGATGTAGTATGTATGGATGGCATTTTTCTCCTTAGAGTGTCATTGATGAAAATTATATTACTGACACAAACAACACACTGTGAACTGACAGTACATATTACCAAGTTTCTGTACCTGTGGTGTAAGGAAAGTGTGGAACTCGTGTTGAAGCTGTAATTTGTAGATTTTAAAATAACTTGTGAAAATTTTCATTAGTGTCTAATTTGATGCTGATAAGTAATGACACTAGTCATGTGAAATTTGGTACAGAGAGATATGATTGACCTTCCTACATTTTATGCATGAAATACTTTATGTAATTCATCAGCAATAAACATGGCAACTGCGTGGACTGTGATGTTACTTAACAAGTATAATGTATACAGCATCTGTACTTAAATGACAAGATATTACTAGTAGATGTGTAAGACTAGAAAGGTATGCAGTAGACATGTGAGTTAAGGAGTTTTATATGGAACTCCTAGTTTTAATTTAAATCTTCTCAGGACATATTTTTATTTGAGAAAGGTTTTGTTAGAACTTGAGAGATCAGCTGAAGTTTGTGGAAAATGAAACAGTTCGTTCTCAGTTGTTGTGACAGTAAAACTGTTGTATTATTTTGCTTTATTGGCATTATTACGTACTTGTCGCAATTGATACCCTCACCACTACTCTTCACTCTGATCTGGGGGTTGATGGGATCAATAAGTTACTGCTCCTGCAGTTTTTTCCCTTAATAACTGTCAGCATCTCACATTATGTAGAAGTTTTTTAAGCTCTGTTGGAAAAAAATGATGTGCTTGAGGATCCTTTTTTCCTTCTCCTTTTCTCTCCTCCATATGTATGGCCAGTACATCATTTTTAGAAGCCGAAGAGACTCTAAACTTTCAGCAGAATAATAGAATGCAGCAAAATTAAATGTCCCTTTCCATGCATGGTGTATTAAAATACAGTGTGTTCAGTTGTTTGAATTAACTAGTTTGGTGTCATTGGGGTACAGGGAATTTAAATCATGAGACAGAGGGTGAACATAGAGAAATATGTCATATTGTTGTGTTACAGGGTTCAGGTGATGTGAAGTACCATTTAGGAACATACATTGAACGATTGAACCGTGTGACCAATAAAAACATTAGACTAGCTGTTGTGGCCAATCCCTCCCATCTTGAAGCGGTGGATCCAGTCGTCCAAGGAAAAACACGAGCAGAACAGTTCTACCGAGGAGATGGCGAAGGCAAAAAGGTTAGTCATTATTGCATTTTTCACACACACACATCTGTCACTAAATTAATAACAAAACAATGGAGTGGCAATGAACATTTGCTAGGTCATATGCCAGCAAGGAAATGGTCTGCAGTTGATTAGCACATGTGGTACAGTTTAACCATCAAGATATGAGGAATGATTATAAAGACTTTTGAATGTTTTAAATGGTAAATTTTTGTATAAAGAGGCGTAGAAAATGAACTATTAAAGCACAGACTTTGTAAGTGGGAAGTTCTTACATGGGAATATCTTTATCCAGGAAACACTGTATATGAATTTTGTGTTAGCAATATATATAAATTCTTTGAAACTTCAGAGTGCACCATAGCTATAGTGAGTGCTGTTGAATACTTGTCCCATGCGTGACAAATATAGTTAGCAAGGAGTATTGAATTGTTGTAGGTAATGTCTCTGCTCCTTCATGGTGATGCAGCATTTTGTGGGCAAGGAATTGTATATGAAACTTTCCATCTGTCTGATCTCCCTGACTACACAACACATGGAACTGTTCATATTGTTGTTAACAACCAGATTGGATTCACTACTGACCCAAGGCACTCAAGATCCTCTCCATACTGTACTGGTAAGTGGATCATGTAAAATTGTAGCATCCTTGGCCAGTGAGGGCAGGGTTCCTTGATGTGTACATGGGTACCATACATACTTTTCATGTTTTTTTTTTAATCCACAAAATTAAATACTGTATTTTTTCGTTCAATTTTAGGAAAAAATATTTTGTAAAATAGATGTGAATGTAAGTCATTAAGTTCATAAGCTTTAAGTTTGCCTGCTGTCAGCCTCCTACTTATATATTATCGTTTCAAACAGATGTGTGGATAATTCTTTAATGACACAGATAGGGGCATAGGAATCTGCCATATCCTGTTTCCTGGAAGCCAGGCACATACTGTTAGAGCAGAAGAGAAGGCGTGCAATAGGGGAGATACTGCAGTTAGTGGCGTCCATACTGTTTATGTTTTGGTATGTGCACTGTAGATGTTATCAGTGTGAGTGCCAAATTGTGGTCAAAATAGCTTGACAACTCAAAGCTGAGTGTGATATGCCACCACAATATGGGAAACTTTAATCACATTTTCTGCAAAAATTATATGTTTACCAAAATTGTATAAAGGGACTTTCCTCTTTCACCATTCATTAAGGGTGACATGTAATCTGTAGGCATGAATTTCTTGACATTATATGTGTTTGACGGCATGAAGGCATTACTGCTTGACACCTCTTTCAGCAGCAACAACCCAGATGTTCAACCGTTACATATTCATTGTTCCTGTCTCTCTCTCTCTCTCTGCGCATGCTTTTGGGGGGGAGGGGGGGCGTCCGTCCCATTTGCAGACACCTTGCCAATCAGACTAGGAGTGCAGGCCACCCCGTCGTGTTGGACGGCATCTGCGTTTATTATTTTCCCTTATAAATTTTTGTCTCCACACATACTGATCCATTCTCAGTACACGTGGGTGGCACTCCATTATCAGGGTCCCTTGTGATAGATACAGAGCAGGTCTCCAAAGGGTTTTTAATCTAGCTTCAATGTGGCGAATCTTCCAGGAAAGTTTTAGTACATTTTTTTCTTCATACTTAAATCAGAGTAGTTGCTACCAGGGCTTGGGAAATATGTTTCTTTATTTACATTGTGACATAATGATGAGTGCATTATGCATCTGCATTGCAGCCTAATGAAACTATTTATTTTCATGTACGAGCTGCATAAAGCAGTTCAGAGAATGTATTAATTGATTGCCTGGTAAACAAACTCCATGCAGCATGTCCCAGCTTATAGTAGTTAGTCGACTAGTCAAATTCCCAACTATTTATGGAACCTGAAGGTTCATTGCCTTTTTCAAGAGTGCCTGCAGCTGGATGATCTTCTGAAGCATGCAAATTCAGCCCAGACTCCCACCCTACTACTTCATTAGTGCCCATCAGGTCCATCATTGTTGGCCTTCCATACGTGCCTAGGTCACGACCACCACCCTCCTCCAATACATTTCATTTTATGTATTCTTAGCACCATATTTTCAAGTATCCCCATTCTACGATCTTCCTTTACAATATGAGACCAAGTTTCAGACCCATACAGAAACAAGACAGGGTTGTAATTTTTTGTATTTTGGTCACTGTGTTGCTAGGTAGTTAGGTCACTTCTACTCATATGGTGTTTGGTAATGAAGTGTTGGTTTGTTATTGTCATTTCCAAACATACAGGCTTATGACATTGAACATTAGTTATTGTGTATCTTAAGTTAATTTAGGTACACAGTGGTGCAGTTGGTTGAAGCACTGTGCTACGGGCCAGAATGTCACAGGTTCAATTCCGGATGGGATAATTGGGATTTAAATTGGCATTATCATTCTAGCCATACCGTGGCTCTGGGGTCATCTCATCCTCTTAACAGAAATGAGCTTTCGTCCTTCTTCCATTGGTACCCTGTGTGGGACTTTTGACCTCAGCAACAATCAGTACCAGGGATATCTCTGGGGGATAAAGGCAGCCAGTGCATAGGGCTGACAACCCTACCACCTTCATGTGCCATTTGTTTACGACCTAGCCACATCTTTCTGTCCAGGCCTGTAAAGGGATAGCTCTACCTTTTACCACTTAGTTGTATTTCTTGAGCCCTTAATGATAACATTAGTCAGTGTGTAAATACTCATCATTAATGATGTAGAATTGAAGGATATGTCTAAGATATGATTAACTTTCTCTTCCAGATGTAGCTCGTGTAGTGAATGCCCCAATATTCCACGTCAATTCCGATGATCCTGAATCTGTAATGCATGTGTGTAAGATTGCAGCCGAATGGAGGGCCACTTTTCACAAGGATGTTGTAATTGACATAGTAAGTTTCTGAACTACATACATTTAAATTTAAGAATCGTATTCGATAACCAAAACCACTACACAGATTTTTGTGTGTAGTGGTGGAGATTTACAATAAAAGTTGTATGGTAAATTTTAAATTTCACATTTCACATTAAGTACATAGAATTTTTCTACTGTCTTTAAAAGTTGCTCCTTGTACAAGAAATATTTGTGTACCATGTGAAATGGGCTTTATTAAGATGTGCAACTTATATTTGAGACATCTTGGTATCATGTATAATTAGTGAGAATGTTTTATGTATCTGAGTAGTTTCACTTAAGTACTGTGAATGGATGTTGAGATGCACATGAACTACATTTATGAATCATGTGTTATGCCTTTCCACCTCTGTTAAGAAAATTACTGATGAAATTCACAAAAATTTACAGTAATACACAAATCATTGACATACTTATTTCCCTCTTGACTTGGCTGTCTAATTACTTCAAAAGTGGTTGAATATTGTCTTCGGAATCACTTAAATTTCATTGAACCACCATTTGTTCAGTCCTTTGTAAATGAATATTTTAGAGGAATGTGTATTATAAACTTTCTGTGGGTGTTTAATTTACAACACTGTCAGTATCTTGCAAGATATGGTGGTGCTTCTTCAGAAGCACAGACTTATAACTCTTTAATACCATTCACTTCATGGGTAATTTTCTTTTAGCTGAACACAGTATTTTGATTAAGTGAAGAAAAGTGCACACTGTTACCACATTAAGGACCTGCATACTGAAAGAGGACACTATCATTTTGGCATTCTTCTTGAAGCGTTTCCAAACCACAGAGTCACAGACATTAAAGCGTTTATGGTACATGAACAACCATTGTTAGTCATATTTTCAGAATCTCTTTTCTGTATTTTTAGGTATGCTACCGACGTAATGGCCACAATGAAATCGACGAACCTATGTTCACTCAACCTCTGATGTACCGTAAAATAAGGAACACACCACACGTTTTGGACAAATATGCTGAACGACTCATCCAAGACGGAGTTGTTACACCGGAAGAAGTTAAGGTGGGAAGGATTAAGTATGCCAGAAGTCAGTAGCCAATAAAGCAGAACGTATTATTCTCTTTGACTTGGAACTTTCACTGCAGAATTTCTTACAGAAACAGTAACAAAATATTTTTATATTTGATGGGATTAGCATGCGTTCAATGTGTGACTTGCTTGTTATTGTAAAGCCATGGTAATTCTGTACTTGTTATTATAGAATTCTGCCTAATATGAAATAAGTGTCTTTCCACATCATTGTGAGTATGTTAGATGTGGTTAATTCAAAATACAATTAATTTATAATTCAGAGTAATATTCAGTCACTCTCTATAGTAAAATTTGAATAATTATCATCATTGTAAACTGAATTTTTTATGGACATGTAGTTTTACACTCTTATAAATACAGTGCACTCCCGTGACTGTCTCTGAATTGTGTCAAGCAGTTGACCTTCAGCAAACCTGATCGGAACAGCAGCCGTATGCCGAGAGAACTGCAAGGACGAAGAGAAAATAGCCATCAAAAGAAAGACCTTTTGCACATTTATTTGTAATAATAGCGTTTTATGTGCGTAAGCTCAGTCATCGCATAATTCACATATTTACACCTTTCATGTGTGTCTGTTTACGGGTGAAAGATGAGTGGTGGAGAGAAAGTATAGTAATAGCAAGATGGTATCTGAAATCTCAAAGGATTCAGAGAAGTGGACAGAAAGGAGGAGAAAAGGCTGAAATTGTGCAAGATATTCAGTTTTGCTCTTAACATTGTTCACATACATGAAAAATTGTGGTTCTATAGAACAAACTCTTAAAGGAGCATAAATTGCACAACGAAGGACCTGGGGGACATCTCCTGCAGTTAAAGAGCTTGTCTGGTACAGATGGTTCCAGAACACGGGGGTATCAGCGCTGGAGTCTGTGGGCAATGTTTGGGAAGAAGGCTCAGCATCTTTCTAGTAAAGTATGCTACAGTTTTCCAAGCTGAGATATATATATATATATATATATATATATGCTATTTTGGCCTGTGCTCATGAAATTCAAATGAATGCTAGATCCGAGAAATACGTTTGTATTTTTATTGACAGTCAGGTGGCTCTGAAAGCCCTTCAGACTGCCAAAATAACATCTCCATTGGTACAACAGTACCAAAAGGCATTGAATGACATTTCCACCTGACATAATGTGGGCTGTTTTGGGTCCCTGGATATTCTGGGGTAAGAGGAAATGGAATTGCCTACAAGCCCGCAAGGGACGGTACTGTTAAAAAGCTTGTCGGACCTGAACCGGCCTTGGGGGGGGTCTCTGGACAGAATGTAGGAAGAAAGATGAACTGCTGGATAGACAGTCAACATATGGTAATGTGCCGGGGTCTTATCACTTCCCAGAGACTGGCTTCAAAACTGATTTCAACCCCTAGTCCAACTGCAAAGACTAGACTTGTGTCCTTTAGCAGGACACAATCCAGGGTAGTTACAGGCCTCTTTACTGTATGTAACACCCTGAAAACACATCTTTACTTAATGGGGGCAGATCAATAGCCCATGTGTAGGAGATGTGGAGCAGAGGAAGAAACCTCAGCCCACATTTTGTGTGAGTGCGAAGCTCTGGCTTCACTCGTGTATATATTTGGGTTGCTGCTTCTTGAACCCAGAGGATGTTAAGAGTCTAAATCTGGGGGCCATCTGGAACTTCAGTAAAGGAGCAGGTCTTCCGTGACTTGGCATCAGATTGTGTGACACAAGAGGCCCATCTAAAGGCATAGGTGCATCGGGACAGAAAGGGCTCGAACCCATTCATTAATCTAATCTAAATAAGTTGCACAAAGAATGGGAATCCCATAGAGGTAGAACCCATTCATTAATCTAATCTAAATAAGTTGCACAAAGAATGGGAACCCCATAGAGGTAGACACAGTGATTTAAAGGACAACTCGTTTTAAGTGGTTTTGTTCTGCGCGAGAGAATAATATTCCTGTGGAAGGCCGAACATTTACAGAGCCAGTAAATGAAATAAGACAGAAGAAGATAATTTAATTGCAGTGTTCATATGGCTGGCTTCAAAGATATAACAATACTTGGTGTGCTGTGGTTGGCAGGTGTTGATGTACAGTCTCCAAACGAGGCATGCAAGTGTGATACAAGTTTTAAAACAGTATGTGCCAAAGGACATCTTCAACATGGAATACACAGTTTATAATGCACAGCCATGCTGAACACTGGGAATGAAAGGTACATAATTCCACAGGGAGAAAACATAAAGACATAATGTGCTGAAGTGCAAATGGAATTGAAAAACATCAGCCTTTAGTTATGAGGGGAAAAAAAAAAAAGCAGTCTAAATGTTATAGGATCATGGAGTGTGAATTGTGAGGTTACCGTGATGGTGTTGCTGCAGATGCAAGTCTTCTGATACATGATGCCGTGTGTACTCTCCCGGTAACATGTTCCATCCCAAATATTTGAACCTGGAGGCCATTGAGAGCTTGGCAAACTAACCATTTTCTACACAGCACCTTTGACCTACAGAAGTAAAATGCCAATCTGTTTGAGAAACATTACCCAACCCACAACTCTCAACAAATATGTACTTAAATTATAAGCGTGTAAAGCAGCTTAACTTCCTGAATATTGTGACATTGCACTTACTGACATATACGTGTATATAGTGTAACCATGAAAAGAAAGTGATAACATTTGTTTGCTTTTAAAAATGTGGTTTGATGATGAAAGTCATGGACAGAATGTACTATGTGCAGTAATAATCTAGTAAAGCAAATGTCAATTTCAATACAGAATTACAAGATAATGAGACTTTTTGGCCATTCCTTTTTAAGAAGTTTCTCCTGCTTCATGAACCATGCTTGTAGCATGTTTCCAAAAGCATCTGAGAGGGTTTCATTGTAGTTTCTAATACAAAGAATTGAATGATAAATCATTACAGCATGAGGTGTAGCCCATTTGTTCCACGAATAATTATCATCATCATTTTTCATTCTAATTCTCAAGAACATTGATGTATTTATCCCATCTTGACACAAGTTTAAAATTGCTGTCACAGTTGACATCATCTGACTTCCATTCGACCATTTACAAACAGCCATTTCTGCTGCCTCATTATGCAGTTGTCATCAGTCCGCTCCAGTGGCCTACAGTAATAGTCTGATATAAGTATGATCCTTCAGCACAGCGGTGCAACCCCACACAGCACACATCAGGCACAAGTTGTTACTGACATTTCACTTGGAATATACAGGGTCCACCAGCGAATCGGGCGATTTTAAGTGTTAAAAAAAATTAAAAGTATTGGATATCATGATACAGATACATTTATAAGGAAGTACATACTTCAGCATTTGCAGAAATAAGTGAATCAGTGGTCTTGAAACATAGCACAGAACATTAAAAAATACACATCATTCTAAAAATCACACACCGATAAGTTGGGTGATCTTACTGGCCATTCGATGACGCCATATCTGGAAATGAGATGTCCAGGAAAAAGTGGGCGCAAAATGTTCATTGCAATTTTTGCAGTGTGACTTGTAGCCCCATCTTGTTGAAAGTAAGTGGTTTTGTTCACTGGAAGACCTTGGAGACGAGGAATGAAGAAGTCCTGTAACGTGTGTGCATACCGCTCAGAGGTCACAGTGCAAGCATTTCCACATTCGTCCTCAAAGAAGTAAGGACTGATAATGACGAAGGCTGCAACAGCACACCACACCATTACTTTAGAACTGTGCACTGGTTTTTTGTACTCCTGACACTTTTTTCTGACAGTCCCAGTTTCTTGGAATGACGCACGGCCGACCAGCGAGGACTTTGTTCGAATGATGCTCTCACAGCGTCAATGTTCTGTGGGGTGCGAACTGTTTTAACACTACCACCTTTCTTAACAGTTGAGCCGGTCTCATCAAAGTTGTTTACACACGTCTTTATGGCATGAGCTGACGGCACTCTACTGTTTCGATGAATCCCTAATTTCTTGCGAAATTCACATTGGGCGGCAACGTAGCTATCATTGTTCTTATAAAATTATTTTACAGCGAAAGCACGCTGTGCACCAGTCCATGACTCCATTTCAAACTGAACGCTATTCACGGCCACACCACCTGGCAGCATCATTCCCCTTGCACGCTCACACTAAAAATAGAAAAACGCCGTTAATTGCCTGATTCACTGGCAGACCCTGTATAAGCCATCTGCACTATTGTTTGGGCTTCTGAAGCCATGCTTGTGCAGCCACTGATTCCACAATAATGAGAAAGTGGAAATTGTTGTTTGTGAGTGGATGCACATGCAAGAGCCCATTTTCTGTGGTGACTGAATTTTTTTAACTCTTGCCAAGATGGGACAGGTGCATCAGTATGGTCTGGGATTATGTTAAAAAGTAATGATACTTAGGGGAATAAATGTTTTGACTTCTCATGTAATGTCTATGACCTAGAGAACTTTTAATTATTCTTGAACATCCTTCATGCATTCAGTAGTGGACACACGCTGACCAGATTTTGAAGTGTTCTATTCAAAACAATGTAGCATTGAACACAAAATAATGGAGAATGAAGAAACTGCCCACTATTTGTTTACAGCATTATGTCAAAGGAGTGTAAGTTGTAACCCTGTAAATCGTGGATGGTCTGTAGCTTTTTATTGAATTTTAGCCATGTGTTTTGATTTGTTCTTGCACTAAATATGAATTTTTTGTTATTTACATTTGAGGATTGGTATGAAAATCGCTACACTTTTTTCTCTTTTTATAGTCTGGAAATTATGCTGTGTCCTACACGTGTGCACATGTGATATGATGGTCTTTGCAGCAGTAGATTGTGTCCTGTGACATATATGTCAGTGAATGTATTGCCTGCGGGAGCATGCATATCAATAAATTGCGATAGTATTTTATATACCTCAAAACATAGCAAACCGAATGTTATTTTGTTCTGTGTTCATGTTATTAGGATGTGAAAGATAAGTATGAGAAGATATGTGAAGAATCTTATCTCAATGCTCGCAAGGAGACTCACATAAAGTATAAAGACTGGCTTGATTCTCCATGGTCAGGCTTTTTTGAGGGCAAGGATCCCCTGAAAGTGTCACCAACTGGAGTTAAAGAGGATACCCTTGTGCACATTGGAAAGAAAATGTCTTCACCACCACCAAATGCTGCAGAATTTATTATTCATAAAGGTGAGTTTTGTTATGTCAAGCGGGCACAACAATGGTCATTGTCTGACACGATTACTTAATGAAACTTCAGTTGTGTAAGTTCGTAAAGTGTCTTGAAACTTGGATCACAGTTTTGTGCTACGGTTGGTTACTTCACTAAAATAGGCTGTTCCCTGTATGAGGTCCCTTAGCAAAGCAGCTATACCTTTAAGCCGACAATAATTGTATGAAATCTTAGGGAAAAAAAGTAATATCCTAACAAAGTTCCTATGCATTCTTTCATTTAACTGATATCACTGTGGCGCTGGAGGTCAACTACACTTGATGTGCAGTGTGTGTGGCCTGAAATGCCTGATGTTGTATAAAGACTCATAAGAACATGCAGAGTAGTGGCAGCCATTTAAATTCCCAGGTTTTACAGAGTAAAACTTGCATTTAATTTCATCCCTGCAGGGTTAAAGTATATCTTTGGGATGTGGGATCCAAAGATGTCAACTGAGTGCAGCTGGCTAAGTGTAGGATCCAAACTGGGCAGATCAGACATGGTGTTTAGCATAGAGAATCCATTAATGCTTTGCAGCCCAACATTGTATTACATTCAGCAAAATTCACCATCAAGCTCAGTTCAAGATGTGATGTTGCCATATTTTAGATTGGTTTTCGTAAGCTCCTGACATCTGGTCCATGCTCCTTGGAACTCGGAGTTTAAGGAGCATTTTTCTGTCGTCAAAGGAAGATAGCCTGCTGTTTACAGAATATACTTTATAAAAAAAAGACAAATACATTTGTGATCTTTTGCTGCTATTAGCAGCTGTTTTTACTTTTCCACCAAGGGTTGGTGACTCTTCCAGAGGGCGACATTCCACACCCAACAAGGAGCAGTGACTAAACAGGGAGTTGCATTCCAGATGCAGAGAGAAAACACAAAAAAACTTTATCCATCCATCTATGGCGCTACAGCCCCTTCTGGGTCCTGGCCTCGCTCAGAAGATGCCTTTATTTTTCTCTGTCTTCTTCTTGTCTTGGGATCCTTTCGTCCTCCATTCTTACAATACAACCCACCCATCCTAGTCTTCTAATTTTAATATCATCCCCCATATTTAGATCTTTGTATAAATTATAAATTTCATCAAATTCTTAATGTTTTCCTTTCAAATGTACATACCATTTGTTGTGTCATTTGTGTTGGGGTCCAGGTTACACTTCTGTAACACAGGACTGGCTTAATGTTTGATATAATCATATTTTATTACCTTATTATTTTGGTGGATTTGTACAGCTCTAAATACAGTTTCAGAGAGGAATAGCTTTATTAGCAGCTAGGATTATAGCTTTGTTTTTCATCTCTGATGTTGAGCCCTATTTCTTTAGCTCTCCCCCCCCCTCTCTCTCTCTCTCTCTCTCTCTCTCTCTCTCTCTCTCTCTCTCTGCCCTTCGTGTACTTCAGATACAGCTCTTTTCGTTCTTCCCATAATGTGTATGTCATCTCTATATCCTATTAACTGCACTGATTTGTGAAATATTGTGGATTTGACTTCTACTGACAACTGTCTTATTACATAATCCAATGCTATGTTTAGAGGTGGAGTGCTAATCCATTTCCTTTTTTCAAGCCATTTTCTACCTTATAACCATCAATCATCATCAGTACTATCTTAACATGGTAGGTCTAGTCATTCATTGTCGCTTCAATTTATTTGGAATTCCAAGAAATTTCTTTATTTTATATAATATGTCTCTTTATTTTAAGTCTGTTGTTGAGAACTGTGGTTAATATTTTATGTCCTGTGCATAATAATTATATTCCTATATAATTGTGACAATGCAAAAGAAATATGCCAGGTGGAAGAAGGGGAACAATGTTTGTCAATTTTATTACTGCAAACCAGGACTTAATGTTGGAATTTGTCTCTAAAAAAGATGCTAAAAAGAGAAGGTTTTTAGACCAGTATTCTTTGTAGACATAAAAAATACAATCCAAATTCACATTTTTGTTTGAACTTCATATTTCTGTCTTTAAATAACTTAATTATGAGTCACAGCTTTAATAGAGATTAACGAGAAAATTAATTGGTACCAGACTGTTGGAATTTGCTTTAAAAAGGGACTGCAAAAATTAGGACATATTCTTCAAAGTCATTCACTGCCATTCTGTCCAGTCCATCAATAAGTTTTAAATCTTTTGCTTGAGCCCACTTGAGTCTTATAGCATTATACTAGCATTGATTTTGCAAATATTGATTAATGTCCTGGGCATTTTAATGTTCTCAAATTAGATCATTATATTTTGCCAAAACACCAGTTACAGTGTCTTGTACCAGGAGAACAGTTAGCCCACTGTGGGGAAACTTCCTTCTTGACATTCCTGCACACTGTGCTTTCTGGTACTTCATATGGGTATGTGTCACAGTTAAGTGTTGGCACTCCGTGTTCAGCAAGGTCATGGGTTCAAATCCAGAGACATGTATCTTGACTGGGATGTTTTCATGGTTTTTCTTAGTCCCTCAGGCAATTGCCACAATAGTTGTATGTAATAAGAACCAACAGAATGCACACTTTTTATATTAATGTTTTACTGTAATTATGGCAACTTTTTATTATAGTAATTAATATAATTAATGTAAAAGAGTGCATTTTGTTGGATCTTATTACGTAGATATATCATAATGCACGGTTCAAAAAACGTAAAGTTTTCCAAGAGAGTGTCTTAACTTAGACTACCACTGCTATTTTCCACAACCTTTCAAGTTCAATATTCATCATTCAGTGCGATATTTTGTGAGCTGCTGAGAGCTTCGTTAGGTAAACCACAGATGACACAAGCATGCATATGATCTTACCTTTTAACTCTTGAAAATGATGAGTGACTTAACAGCAGGAGTGCACAGATTCCCCCCACCCCACCCCCACCCCACAAAAAAAAAACAAACAAACAAGCTGCACCACAAAATTCTAGACACCAGAAGGGAGACATGAAGCAAGTTCTGTACTGAAGACCCACAAACATTAAGTGCCACCTTACAAAATGTAGATGCCCAACCTGGCTCCTGGGTTTGCTGCAGCCCCGATTTACAGCACCACTGTCCAAATCAGGAACTTTCCAGTAACTTGTAAACATTAATTATCTGTTCAGATTCTTCATTGCTCTCCTTTGATAGACATTATCACAGACAACAGACATCTTAAATGAGTTTGAAATTGTACTAAATAAGTAATAAATAACATGGGCATTATTGTAAACCAGCTGTGGCTTATTTCTCTGTATCAATAAGAAAGGTGGGAAGGCATTGAGGATTAGTGACCATTACGGTGGAGCATATGAGTTGTGCAATGGGAGCACTACAGTTTCTTCATATTTTAAGAATTAGGACATGAAACTGAAGAATATCTTAAATTGAGGGAAAAATAAATTCAGATAATTGAGTCAGGGCCATAAATTTTGTTTATTCATAAGTGAGGGTGCTTGTGGAACTGTAAGACATGGTCTCATATTTTGGGTTTAATTATTGGAAACCAGGCAGTGGGGATTCCATCTTCAAACAATTTTTTAGTGTGATCCTGGGGCATATTCATTCTAGCATGAAAGTCATTATCTTCTGTGTTTGCCTTATGTTTGATTGAGTGTAGGATTTCATGAAACAATGCTGTTATTTCCAGCTCTGCCACATTTCTTTCCTGTTTTCAGGCATAGAACGTATTCTGAAGTCTCGCATGGAGATGGTAGAAGCACGCGTTGTGGATTGGGCTCTTGCTGAAGCAATGGCATTTGGCTCTTTATTGAAAGAAGGAATTCATGTTCGCTTAAGTGGTCAGGATGTTGAAAGAGGAACTTTCAGGTATGATATAAGAATACTGTATCTGATTACATTAAAACATACTAACACATGCGCACATGCTTAATGCTTGTGGGTTCAAAGTACAATCATTGAAATAGATGATCATTTTAAGACTGTAAGGGACAGGAGTACTTACAAAGTGTTAGGACCATCAGGTGCGTAGAACTGGCCTGTAACATAGCGTTGCATACTGACACAGAGTTGGTTGGACTTATTCTTTGTACATTGCGGTTTTAAACACATACACAAAACTGGGTAGGACTTTTGCTTATAAGGGCAGTCCCAAACAAGCAGTTGGCTCCAATAACAAATGATTTTGTGTTAGTTTTAAATTTATGGTTGCGATAATGTTAACAGTACCAAAAATGTTAAATTAGTATTTGTTATTTTTATGCTTCTGTGACAGCCGCTTCACAAGGAATAAGTATTCACAATCCTAAATTCATTTTTAAAGCTTGATGCCATAGAAATAAGGTGGTGTTCTTGACAAGTATATTGTAACATTTTTAGATATTTCAGATAACTGTTTTAATGCTAAGAATGAATAGGCACTACATAAGAGTTAACCTTTTGTGAATGAATGTTCAACAAACACCATTGCCCAGCAAAGCACACCAAATTTCTGGTTGCACAATATGTGACATTTAAAATTAAATTCATTATTGTCATAAATTTAAACTTTGAACATTAAAAATCCCTATAGTCAGTTTGTAACTGACTAGTACAGTACAGTGTGTGACTTAAATGTAAATGGAAATTTCTGACGATAAAATGCTTAAATAAAGGAGAATGTGGTTGAGAATGGGGTGTAAGAATGAGAGTGCAAAGAACTCTTAGAAAGGCACGTTTGGTTGAAGTAAGTAAACAGGACGTTACTAGGTGTGTGTGCTGGATTTGGTACATTGTGTTGAGAGAAGTACAAAAGGTTAAACCTTGTATGTTAGGTTTATATGCCATTAAGCCGTACTGCTTTAATGCCACAATTGTTCATATTTCCCTCTACATATTTGAAATGACTTGTCAAATTTGTGGTATAAATCAATTCATGTTTTTCCATTCTGGTATATTTTTATTTTCCTAATTTCATACTTTATCTGTTTTTAAATTTATTTTTGGTCCTGTTGTTTATTGTGAATGTGTATGTCCAGAGTAATGACAGATTTATACTCTTTGTGACATGGAAAATAGTGGACCATTTAACAGGGTCTGATAGTGTCCTCTGCAAAATTTTGGAAATTGTGTTTGGGTAGTGAATTGTCCTGAATGTACAGCTTAGTTTGCGAATGTGCATGGCATTAGAAGAATGTACTGAGTGATAACATTCCACTGTAGCTCGTGAAAGAGCGTGTCATTCCAACAGCACTCTGATTTCAGTACCCATTCAAAAAAGTCTTATAAAGTACACCTTACTTTCACTTAATAAGGTAGATTATGTCCATCTCTTTTACTAGTGTGTCTCTGAATAATTTAATGAATTAATTTTATTTATTGACTACCAGTCATCGCCACAATGTGCTGCACCATCAGGCAGTGGACAAGGCCACTTACAGACCTCTGTGCCACTTGTATCCAGATCAGGGCCCCTACACAGTTTGCAATAGCTCATTGTCTGAATTTGGAGTGCTGGGTAAGTATATTCATTTTGTAGTTTGTGTGTACCTTCCAGATCTTTCTGGGAATGTTATTTGAGATCCATAATTATCTTGTTATTACTAATCATTATTTCCATGAAGATGGTGTACATAAAGGGTATTGTAAGTATAGGTTGAGTTATAGTTGGTAAATCAAGATTCTAATACTAAGCTAATTTAAGGTTTAGGTAACAGTTTGGTAGTAAGAAAGTGAAAGTGGGCCATTCCAAAGCACAGGCGGGCAGTTGTCATTTGCTTAACAGTGGAGGATGGGTTTCAACCTAGAGTGATCCATTTGGGTTTCAGTCATTGCACCACTGCTCAGTATTCATTCATCTATGTTCAGACCTCATCGAATAGGCCTTACCTGAGTACAGTTCAGAGTGACTGATTATCACTCAACCTCAAGAATTAAAAGACAATAAGAAAGAAGAATCCAGCAGCTAATACTAGTTACCTAAGAACAAGTTTCTTGGCATACTAAATAATAATCATGGCTGCCTGACTCTTCAGATAACTAGATGTATGTAGGAGCATGCTGTTGTTTGTTTTAAATGCCAGAACTATGTTGTATTGTACCCTGTGTATCACTGGTTTTGTAATTCCTAATGTTATATCAGTGTTTCTTCCCTGTCCCCCCTCATAACAAAAATAAACACCTAAAGACTGATTAAAGTGGATTAAAAAATGTGTTATTAAGATCAGTAAATGTGTAGAAAACTAGACATTTTATTCTTGACTGTATAAATGAGTGCAGTATATTTTTAACACATACAGAACATCAGTACAAAATTTAATTCATTAAAAGCTGCAATTGAAATGTATCTTTACTCATATTTCGTGAAGCTGTTTTAAATAGATAAGCATTGTATAGTACTATGCAGTAGATGAGAATGCCAAGATTTATTCATTGAGGTGTTCTCATTATATGCATATCAGATCTATAAGTCACAACACATGAATGTTGCACTTGTATGAAGTATTGTGATCTGAAGATTATGGGTTTGAGGCAAAACATGGAAGTCACTAATCCAATGAGCATTGTGTTGACTGTGAGTTGAGGTTTTCCATGCAGTTTGTAAGTTAAACAACAGGTTGTAGCAGTACCAATTTCTACACATTGTTATGGGTTTTCCTTTTCAGGAGCAAGGAAAAGCCAACATTAAATTGTACCGTGTGTTGTATGAAATGGTCAGTGGTACTACACTTTGAAAGTTGATTTGTTCTTAAAAGTCTTGTAAAGAATCTGTAGAAATAGAAATTAGAAGAACAATATTTTGCAGGTTTTGAGCTGGGGTATTCCATGACCAATCCCAATGCTCTGGTGTGCTGGGAAGCTCAGTTTGGAGATTTCAACAACACAGCACAATGCATTATTGATCAGTTCATTTCATCTGGCCAAGCCAAATGGGTACGACAGTCTGGTCTTGTGATGCTTCTGCCCCATGCTTTGGAAGGCATGGTGAGTTTATTTTGTTTATTCATTCTGCTCCACAGATTATAACATAGTTACAAAGATATGCAGACATATAAAAAACTGTGCCAAACCCAGTGAACGTGCAGTCTTAAGACTTAGGTCTGCTGCTGCTGCTCACTTGCTAGGATTGCAGGTTCAAATCCTGCCAAGGTCACAGATGTCTGTCTCTTGTGAGTGTTGTGTGTTGTCAGAGGTCTCTGCATCGGACTGATCACTTGTCCAGAGGATTCCTACCAAGTGTAGTGCGTCTGAGTGTTCATGAAGCCGTAATAATGAGGCTCTGGCCCACTAGGGGCTGTTGTGCCAAAGGGGGAAAACAAGAAAAAGTGTGTATATAATTAAAAATACAAACTATTTGCCCTGTTATTCACATAATCCACACACTTATGTATGAAAGTCATGGTACACGAAGTATGTGAATAGTACTATGCAGTGTATACTGCTGCAAGTTTAACTGAAGTTAAGAAAATTATGGCATGTAATGTTAAGAAATCAAGCTATGTGAGGCAGACAGTTGCAGTGTGCACTCTTCACCTGTAATTAATAACAATCATTTTTACTGATGTTAACCGTGTCCTATTTTGCCATGTTTGACACGCTCAGGTTCCTGCTTATTGTTGGTAATTTCAATGAGAGGATATGAGGAACTTGACTGTACTGAACACAATAAGGCACTCAGCATGTAGTGTATGTCACAGGGGAGTCCCTGTAACAATAAGAGGTTATTTTTTATGACATATCGTCATCAACCTGCTTCAACTTTCCTATGGGTACCACCTGTACATGACTGGGTGTGTTCAACACAAGAAGTGGCAAAGTCATGGAAATGCGAAAGCATGATGACCTGTAAAAGTGTAGCATCCAGTCCCATTTAGGATTGGGGGTTGGATGTTTAATTTGACCTGTGATATTACTATGATGTTAGGATCACTGGTCTGTTTTTTGTTGTTTTGTCCTTAAGTTTTTTATGGCCCAAAAAAATGTTGATGGCAGTTTGGCATTTTTATGCCAGTAGGCTGTCTTGGAAGTTAGAAACAAAATCCAAGAATGAAGAAAGTAATTGACATGATTTCCTCATTGAGGTTGGGAATATTGAATGTGATCTGGCACTTGGTGGACATAATTTGCATTTCATTGGTTCTGTTATCAACAGGTTAGGTGTTAAAAGTTACCTTTATATAGTTGGAACACCTGTTGGCATTGTAGTCATCCCTTGTGTTAGAAGCATATCTGAAAAGTTCAGATGGATTGTTGAGAGCTGTAACACTTCCAGTTTTCATATATGCGTACAATAGAATAGCATACAGAAGGGCAGGCACCACAGTGACCCTGCGCACTTTGACTGTTGCTGATCTTCTATGCAGTCCTTAATATTTACACTTTCAGCAGGTCTGCACCTTGAAAAAAGTGCAGTATCCTGTTAATGGAGATGTCCTCAAATCACGTGGTTTCATAAAATTTTGACCCAGGTGTATAAATCTTAATGTGGCTATAGCTTGAAAGTCACAAAAAAACATGAGGCCATTTCAAATGCCTGTTTGCATCTATCACCTTAAGGACCCTTTACCAGCTCCACTATAAGTAGATGTCCTTTTAAATGACAGTGTCCTCTTAATGGCCCCATTATTATTATTAGCTGGTTTCTGCTCAAGTTAAGTAATTTCCCAGCTTTTTTAGCAGAGGGTCTTTTAAGAAAGCCATTAGCCTACCTTTGTCCACAAATGGTCTGCCAGTACTCCTCGTGTTTTCTGTTTGTCGAGCCCCTAACCACCCCCCGTCTTTCTCTGCAGATGTTCCAAGGCAGGCTCAGGTCGTATAAGTGGATGTAAGGATCCTTGTCTGTCTGATTGGTCAGCTATTTATTTCCGTTAATCCCCAGGTTTCCTGGTCCTGTTATGTCCTACCACTTTCACCAGTGGGATTTATGGCAGTCCCAGACTAATTTTTAATTTATCTGGAAGCTGTCAAGGGCCTTAATGACTGCCTGACTGTCACAATGTAGATGTTCACACCTCTGTAGCCCTTTTCATTATTCTCAATTGTAACATGCATACCGGAATGCAGCCATTATGTCTGCATTGTTCCCCTGTGAATGCAGCAGGGTTACATTCCTAACACAAATGGACAATTCAGGTTGCTGGTTCTGAAGAAACATGGAAATAATCTCAAACTGGGGTTGCTGGGAAAATAAAACAACTATCCCAATGTGCATATGATGGTCACTATACGAGTTAGAATGAAGCGTGGGTTCTATAAATTCAGTGAAAGAACATGTGAAACAGCAAGCCAGTTAAGGTCCTTCTTCATCATTCATGTGGTACAGTATTGAATATAGAACTCTCATCTCTGTGTGTTTAAAATAATGCATGTTTCCATGGCACCTGCTCAAGAGCAATGTATGTAGAACATGTATTTTATAAAAATTTAAGTCATGTAGGATATGGTGCTGTGTCGTCGAATGAAGTTCTCCCTGTTGTGAAAGAGGGTAGTGCTGTCATCTTGAGAGTATAGCAGTTATTCTTGAACTTTTTGACCCTGAAGAGGAAAGCGCTGCATTCCTGTAAAACATTGGGTACTCCTCATTCAATTACACAGTATTATATCCCAGAAGTTGTGAATCTTAGCAACACCACTTTGAGAACATCAAACCTCACATAACAAATTTCATTTTAATTAATTGTCAGCAATTACCATATTTACTTGAATGCAAGGGGAGGTTTTTGCCCTTAAATTTGGCGCTTAGATATGTGAGGTCATCTTGAAGTGCCAAGTAGGATCACTCCGAATGGACCGCGGAGCCAAACTAAGGCCTGCATTGCCCAATCATCATGCATAAACAAAAGACAGAACAGAGCATGACTAAAGTTAACTGACACAGTCTTCTCTTTTGAGACTTTTTTAATGAAGCACAACATTTCAGGTGCCAGCTGTCTTTGTGTTCTGGCAAAAGAGGACATAAGCTGGTGGACCACTTAGATCAACCTATTCTCAGTCACTGGCACCATAGAAACAGTAACTTGTTAACATATATGCCTGAGAACAGATGTCCAAGGGTAGTAACAGGAATGTGGCTATTAAAAAATTAACCACAAGGCTAAAAAATAAAACCTGGACCAATTCACAAATTAAAAACCATAAAGAGAGCCATGAACTCAGTGTGAATAGACCACACACACAACACCAAGTTCAGAACACATGTATTTAAAATTATTAACATATTAATACCATCTGTGGTGAAAGCTGTGAATCTTCATTGTTTCAAGTAAGTTTGTAAACCAAGCAGTGTAACTGTATTATTTCGTCAATGTGGCTCATTACGGCATGGCAGCACCCGAAGTGACTTTTAAGGATTTTAAGAAGTACTTTTTATCCAATGCAGTGCAGGAGACTGATGATGCTATGTTGTGGAATAAAAGTGAAGAGGAAGGGGTTGTTAGTGAGTGTGAGGAAGATGAAGGCACTGACTGTGAAGATAGAGAGAGACACTATTCGGTAAAGGCAGATAGAAGCTGACATGCATTGTGTCTTAACTGTATGAAATTAATAGTAAATTATTTTTTCTTAGCAGCTGTTGTATTTTTGGGAGGGTCATCTTAGATTTGGATAATTGCGTTTTCCCCTTGGTAGACATGTTTTATTTGGAGTGTCATTGCAGATTAAAGTAATCTTGCGCTTAGGTAAATACCGTACCACCAGGTCTGTACCTGTGTTGTGACTACCGCCCTTCCTTCTAACATCAGACCTTCTTCTCATACTTTTCCCGACTGTTCTTCACTTTCCTCTCACATAAACCAGTGAGAACTTAAAATTGGTAGGCTAGTGAGAGTTTCTGATTTTAAGTTTTTAAAAAATGCAGGTGGTTTTATCATTTCTGTTCTGTGCATTTATTTATATATATATATATATATCCCAGAAATATTACTGTGTTCATGAAAGTGACTATGTGGCATTTACGTAGATGGAATGTAGCTCCTGTAGTTACTGGTTTCCATATCCTGTTGTTGAATTTATGTTGTGAAACTGACCTTATGTCCGTCACAGGGTCCTGAACACTCAAGTGCTCGGTTGGAAAGATTCCTGCAGATGTCATCTGATGACCCTGATTACTTCCCACCAGAAAGTGAAGAATTTGCTGTCCGTCAGCTGCATGACATCAACTGGATTGTGAGTTTCTTTGTGATACTTTTTGATATTTCGTATCATGAAAAACTTTGGTAAAGATGTAAAAAAACAAGTTGTTTGATGACTGATAATTTAATGTCCTTAATGTTATTTGTTTTATTGTAGTACTTCATGGAGCTGTTATCATTTGTGGGCATTATGTAGCATATAATCAGATACGGGACAGTTGTGGGAAATTTTGATGCAGATGTGGAAGGAAGTGCCCATAGTCTTATGACAGTATATACTTACAATGGCTGAGCAAACTGAAATTATCCCCCCACTCTGCTGAAATGCCATATGGAATGATTTTGAAGGTATTATATCTAACAGGAAAAAGATATTTACTTAACAAAAGAAAATTACTTGAATTGTGACTGGTACCACCAACCCTAGAAGCTCCTGTAATAAGTCTGTGAAGTAAGGTATTTTACTTCTTCCTGACAAATATTTATTTTCATGAATGAATTTCATTGTAAATAACCTAGAAGATTTTCAGGCTAATTTAAAAGTACACAGTGACAGCACAACGTATTTCCCTGAGATTTTTGTTTTCGGACATAGTACAGTGTGTTTGAGAAGTACTTCGAACATGGTGTGGAATATGTGACGTGTAATACAGCTGTAGACTCTTTATGAGTAACAGAAAGTAATCAGAAGCTGAAATGCTTTAGTATATGTATATTTCAGGTTGCCAACTGCTCTACACCAGCAAACTACTTCCACATCCTGCGACGCCAGATTGCCCTCCCATTCCGCAAGCCTCTTATCCTTATGACACCAAAATCGCTGCTGAGACATCCAGAGGCCCGTTCGAGTTTTGACATGATGACTGAAAATACAGAATTTCTCAGGTAATTGTTCCTGTACCAAAGGCTCAAAAAGAAAGTCACGTGTCATGTATTTTTGGAATTAATGTGTTTTAGACACAGAAAAGATAGTATGTTGATGCATACAGTACAACCTGATTGTAACAAGAATTTACAAAATATCTACAAAGACTTTTTCTGGTAGATATTTAAAATATTCATAAGTGGTTGAAGTATGCTTTGTTTCAAGTCTGTCTCATGACATTTAATAATGCATTTTTTGAGTCTTTGATGAGGTGCTGAATTCATTCAGGCTTCTTATTTAAGTTGAGGCACTTTGTTGCCATAAATAGTCATCAGCTGTTCTGGTTACATAATATCAGCACAGTCACACAAATGTTACCAGTTCCCATTCACAAGTCACGTGACACATTGCACTTTGAAAGAAGCTACTGGTCTAACTAACGAGCTCTTCAGGTGATATCACATTATGGACATTTCTCCTTGGCTAAAATATGGAGGGACTCAGTCATGGAACCGCCATTTTGTGCTGTGGTTGTAAAAAGATCATTGCATGCTGCAGCTATGTGATATGTTGAGATATTGGCCAGTGAAATAGAGTGGCTTTTCACATGCATGTTAGGCAGTTTTGCCTCAGGTTTGAATAAGTTCCATTATGCAAGACTTGCAGTACTCAGATTCTGAAATGTGGACTTTTTTCTCTCCTATAAAGAGGGTACCTTTAGAGACCACCAGCTTGAAAAAAACTGCAAGTGCAACCCATGGAGAAAGTTACATAAAAGCTGCGAATGGTTAGAATCACCTGCTATTATGAAAGTTAATGAACTACCCTCATCTGTGTGAGATACCCATATATGCAATGCCAGAACTTTTACAGTCCATGATTTTCTGACAAAATAATGAACTTCTTGTTAGCCATTTCAGTCTTTCAGTTACACCATATATTGAATAACATTTGTATTATTTTTATATCTCACTTGGCGTACATTTCCCATTAATTACAGAAAAAATCTGCACAGATACAAAGTTACTGTAATATCTGTATATTTTGTAAAGTGCATGCTGTGTATTTTACATTGTAACACTCAGTGTAAAGCCTCCATTATATTTCTTCCACACACATTGTGTTTCAGAGATGAAACATCCACATATATAGATCCTGTTCATTAAGCAGTCATATCGTGCAGAGAACACACAAAATACCCATTTGGAAATTATGTTACAAATATCAGTTGAAATGATCTGTTCTTTTGATTGTGTGACAGGGTAATACCAGAGGATGGAGTATCAACAGAAAACCCTAGTGCTGTGAAGAAGTTGGTATTTTGTTCAGGCAAAGTGTACTACGACTTGATTAAGGCTCGTAACGAGAAAAATCTCGACAGAGATATTGCCATTGCAAGAGTAGAACAGGTACAGATGATATTTTTTTGCTGTAAAATTAATTTATTTGGGTTATTCAAATACTCAAGCTTTATTTCATTGATGGTACAAGATTTTAGTGGCACTTTCTAACATAATTTCCTGCTTTTATAAGGAAATTTCCCAAATGGTGTTGTTATATCCATGTGTCCACTCTTAAAAAGAAAATTCCAGACAATCTTACAGGGATTCCACAGTATAGGTACTTAAGATTCTGAAGCATTGGACAGATGTTCATTGAACTTACCCACATTGCTTACTTGCAGATCTCCCCATTCCCCTATGATTTGGTGAAGAAAGAATGTGCAAAATATCCACATGCTGTCTTGTGCTGGGCCCAGGAAGAAGCTAAGAACCAGGGTGCCTGGACATATGTGCAACCCCGCTTCAACACCACACTTAATGGATCTCGAGACATCAGGTAGGTGTTATGCTTGCACTTGGCTCATTGACATGGGACCAGGTTTTCTGGACCATCACTCTGTACTGCAGAGTCAGTGGGTGCCATAATCTATCACTAGGAAAATCCAGAGGGAACTGCAAATTTTTACATTTAACAGTGCTGCTGCTGCTGTATTGATCGAGTCAGACATTCATTCTGTTAAAAAAAATCATTCTGTATCTTTACACCACATTCTCTGAGCAGCGGCACGTTCTTACTTATTTCTTTTTTCACTTGTCCTTCTTCAGTAGTCCAGTCAGGTATGAGTGTACAGATAAGCCCCATCTTTAATGAGAATGTTATCCAGGGAGCACATTATGGAGCAGATGTGTGTGAACAGAAAACAGCATGTCCATCCAGTATGTTTTCTGTGAAAGTCTTCTTTATTTCCATTTCTGTTTATTAGAGATACTTGTATGTTAAATTGTACCCTACATTCCTGAGACCGTTGCATGGTCCAGCGAAGGAAAGTGTCTGCTAATCCAGATCCTGATATTAGACTGATAATTTCTTGGCATCATTTGCTAAGATTGCTTAGTGTTGGTGGCAGATTAAGGTGAGTATAGAGCATTGGTGAATTTATACTGACGGGAAAACAGAAGTATTCGGAGAAAAACCTTTGCCAGTGCCACTTTTCTTTGATATGCATTGCACGAGAGGAATATGCAGTAACAGTAAGCATATTTTTATTCACTTGCATGGCAAAGAACCAAGTACTGCACTAATTAAGATCATCTGTGTTGAAGGTCTTTTTCTGGGTCTCTACACTGTGTGGGTGATGTGTTTTCCAACACTGCAGAGGAACATACTGAATCTCTTTTCATGCTTCCTGCACCTGTTTTATATGGATGCCAAAATAGTTGGGAAGAATGAAGTTTATCGGTTAATGAGTGAAAGTTGGAGAAAATCAGGCCAGTTAGATCTGTGGAAGAGGGAGAGGGATAGAGCTCGTAATGAGCCAACTGGAGAAAGTTCCAAGAATGATTGTTTTAAAGGTCAGCAGTGGGGAATGTGCAAGTGGCTAGATTTCCTCCAGCTTTTTTATATAACTGACACATTCTTTTCATCCCAACCATCTCATCATTCACATAAACAAGATTCAGACACCTTGCAGATGGAGGCAGTATGTTTCTGTGAATCGTCAAAACACGCATCTACTAAATGGTGTAGAAACCCAAAAGAATGCCCCCAACTGATAAGCAGCTGCTATGGAAACCTGAAGCTTATGTCATCTGTGTTCATGCATACTGGTGTGCATGGTGACTGTTGGAATTTTGGGCATGAAATTAAATTACTGGTTTTATTATATTGCGTGAAGTTGATATGTTATTATATGTTCTTTCATTTTGATTTAATTAGCATTTAACTTTAAAGGTGTTCAAGGTTTAACATTTATTTAACATTTTACTGTCCACCAAGAAATTTGGAGTAAATTATGTCAGTTACATGAAAGTTGAGGCTTTTGTATACGGGGAAGTGTAATTTTTTATACTAAGACCGTGTGTTGTTATTTAAATTTAATGTACCCACCACTTCCAGGGGCCAGGTTTGTTTTTGACTCATAACAGCCAATCCAGGTATTTAAAATCATACCTGTTCTAAGTTATGAATAGTGAAGATTTTTGCCTCAACTTCAGTATAATTATTACCTTGTCCGTAACTGTAATCTTTGTAATGTGTAACAGCCCACATTAGAATAGCATGTACTCATTGAAGTGTAAATAAAGCTTCTTAACATTTGCAAGCCTTGGTACTATGGTTTAATTTTGGGGGGGGAATTCACAGGACAATAATAATATTTTTAAGATTCAAAAATGAATAATTCAAATCATTACTTAAGTCCAGATCCAGAGACTCTTGTAGACAGTTGTTTAAAAAATTATATATATTTTCTTTATTATTGTTTGTGGTGAAGAATACGGATTTATATACAGCTAACCAAGATATTCATGGCATTAATACAAAGTACAATATAAATTTGCTGCTTTCAATGACCAATTTGACTGCATTTCAAAAAAGGAGCTTATTTTTTTGGCATAAAGTTGTTGAACCACCTCCCAGAAACATAAAAAAAATCTATTTAATAAAATAAAAATTATTCTAACTTGCTCTATAAAGAGATTTCTTCTTCTACATTCTTTTTATTAAATAGAACAGTTTTTTAATTACAACAATAAATAGAATATTGGTCTTAGTATAAATTTAGATCAGTGGTATTGTTAGTTTATTATTTATTCTTATTCTTGTACAGTATTATGCTAATTAATTTATTGTACAAATAATACAAAATAGTATCTGCCTTTGACAGTTATCTTCTATAGGTACATTGATGTATGATTATTTTTATTATTTTTTATAATATGTAACTTTGTAGGACATTTTCTTTATCCTTATGATCACTGAAACTAAACTGGATCAGTGGAAAATAAATAAGAACTGTGAACTATGAACTATCACTTACAGTTTTAGAGTGTTATGGCCAAAAGTGTAGCCATATGAGAGCAGATCAGAAAGTTCTGTATTTTTCTGTACAATATGTAGGCAAAGAATGTACATTTTGTTAAGTCGTATGAAAATAGGGATTTTAAATTCTCAGTTGTATGAGTTGGCAGCTGTATTGTAATTCTGGAGTATCTGTCATCTGGAAACGGACATTTTAAATCTCCTGAGGCTGGCAGCCATATTTTAAATATGGAGTACCAACAACCTGTACTGTGCATGCTGTCAGTAATGCAACACATTGCCACTTAATGGTGAACATCGCATGCTTGCATCATAGCAAGGTGGAAAGTACTGTTTGTCAGCTGTACAAAGTTCAACTACCCACAGCTCTGGAAGGATATATACAATTAAGTGACATGATTATGAGAAGTACTCTACATAATTACATAATATCACAAAAGCATTTATTCTGATTGTGTAAAATGTGATACCAGCTGACAGTATTTGCTGCACTGGTTTGCAGGTTGCTTGGGAGGAGGGTCTGGGTGTTTTGTCAGTTAACCAAAGAAATTAGAATTGCCTGGCAACAGATAGTAGGATGCAGGAATATTAAGAGACCAGTCTTTGCACATTACTGTTTATTCTTTAACATCTTAATAGGAATAAGTTTAAATTCCCAAAGTAAAAACATTTTACAGTGTTGTAATTTTTATTATGACTCATTGAATTGCGCCATAATCTTTTTGAAAATTCAGCTTCACTATATAGATAGATGTAGATTATATTGCTCACTAATGAAAACTTTCACACTCCAAGAACTATGAACTGTATAGATATCCCACTGAAGGATGTAAAGCAGTGTGCTAGTGGGTAAGGAGAGCCAGTGTCAATGTTGGTTTCACAATCAAACCATTAACCCTAAGAAGATTAAGAATGTGTAGAATCAAAAACATGTTGTATGGACAAACTGTACACAGCAGTTTGGTGTAGGTGTTCAGCCATCAGTACTTTCTCAAGATCTATCAAAAGAGTAAAGTGTATATGGGTCTTGTGCATTTTGCAGACCCCGGAGACATCGAGAAAACAGTGAGGGTTTTTTTGGGAAGTACTTTGGCTGGCGTTCTGGTCCTACTGAAAATGCCACCTCCCAACTTCATCCTCCTACCTCAACACGTAGCGTGATTAGGTGAGGGCTGTTGTAATTTAATACAAACATAATACTTCCCAAAATACCTTATTTATATAACGTTTGATTTGGAGCTTCTGTTCTGGTAAATTAAAGCTGAGGCTGCTGTGTTGAAAATAGAATCCACGTATAGCTGTGAAGTTACGAAGCTGGTAGATGCATGTTTGTGAGGGCAGTATATGGTGATATGTTTTGGAATAATTGGTTACTGTACTGAGTGTCAAAAGGGGTTGGTGGGTGACAGTTGCACTGTAGCACTGTCATTCTGTGAGATCTGAACTTGTCATTGTCAGTAAGGCTTCACTCGCAGTACTGCATGTTTCCTCACCTGAGGGCACTAGCTTGTGGGGCTTTTGGTTTGTTAAAGTGAGATGTGTGTTGAGCGAGGAAAATATGTACTGGAATTCTCTTGCTACGTGTACTTCATATGATCAGTTTCACAATACTCATGATATTACAGTGTGTGAGAAATATTAGAAGAAGCAGTGTTGCATTATTGCAGTTCTCTCTGCCTCTTTGCAAGATATCATCACTGACACGCTGTCTTGTTTGATTCTGATTGTAGTTAAATCTCAGCAGTTTTTCTGACAGCCAGAAGCCCCTCTTTTTTATTATTATTATTATTATTGTTGTTATATAAAATGTGTTACTCTGCAATACAAATACTAGGATCTACGAAGTCTGTCCATGATACTGAACAGTTTAAATCGTTTTCTCACTCCCTTTGGAGCTGTTGGGCTCTGTCCCCTTTGAAGCACTCTCCTCCACTTTTTATACATTGCTCCCAGTGTTTCTTACAGTTTTGGAAGTATTCCTGGAATGCCTCTTTTGGAACGCTGCATAAATCTGCCATTGAATTTTCTTTAATCTCCTCAACAGACTCAAATCGTTGTCCTTTCAGTATGGATTTCTGCTTGGTGCAAGGTGTGGCAAGTACGGAGGCTGGTAGACAAGCGTCATCTCATGTTTTGTGAGAAAATCACAAATCAGAAGGGAGAAATGCGCCACAGCATGTCATGTTGGAGCGACCATTTTTTCCCCCTCCACAAATCAGGCCTTTTTCTCTTCACTGCCTTCAGATAATATTCCTTGTTCACCACATGGCCACGAGGTAGAAATTCATGATAAACTACTCCCTGACAATACAAACACACAGTATCACTTCCACATTGGACCAAACTTTCTGCTCTTTTTTGGGTCTGGGTGACATTGTTGAGGCCCATTGCGAAACTGGGCTTTTGTTTCAATAGACATAAATCCAAGTTTCATCACCTATGACGATGTTGTTCTCAAGTTTTTTCAGCATTTACACAGTTGACAAGCTCTTTACTCACATCAAAATGATTTTGTTTCTGATCTTCACACGGCAGGCATGGTACCAATTTGAATGCAAAATGATGCATGCCCAAATTTTTAGTGAGAATCTCATCTCATATGGTTTTTTAAATTCCAGCTGCCTCTGCTACTTCATGAAGTCAAATTACAAGTGGAAGAAATCACTTTCCAAACTTTTTGGATGTTTTCTTCATTTTTTGATGTTGAAGGTTGTCCTGAATGCCCATTATCCTCAGCTGAAGTTCAGCCCTCTTTAAAATGTTTGTACCACTGCTTGGGCTTGTGTTCCACTCATGGCTTAGTCCCCAGACACTTGTTTTAACATTTCAGAAGTCTCCTACAACATTATCTTTAATTTGAAACAAAATTTCACACAAACATGTTGCTTATGAAAATCACTGAAAAATTTGCCCAGCAAGCAAGGCGCTTTCACTCTTAATAGACACAGTACAATGACTAAGCAAACTAGAATGATCTGGATTGTGGCATTCACCTTAGGAAACTCACTCCTTCGCAGCGCAACCAGCGGGACCTTGCTCCACCTTGCGTTGGCACACTAATTCAAAAGTTTGGATACTTTATGGAGTGACTTCCTATTTTCTGTAATTTGTAGTGCAATGTTCATACATCTGATGTTGGATTCACTAGTAAGCTTCTGTCATTGCATCATATTTGTACCATTCTTTCAGTATTGTGACACTAATTTCATCCATGGGCAAGGTATGTAGCATACTCATGCAATGTAATTCATGCAAAATTGTTTTGAGAAAACCATATGAGAGGTGACAGCTTTGGAGACTTAAGTATAGATGGAAGGTTTATATTAAATTGAATCTTAGGGAATTATGTTTTTGGTATAGGCACACTGAGTTAATGAGGGCATCATGCACAGTAATAATCAACATATTCTATGAAAGCAAGAATTTCTGGAACAGCTGAGGAAGTAAACTTGTTTATTCCCCCCAGGCCAGATCCACAGAGTAACAGTGTATTAAACAGTCTGGTTTGGAGAGTATCACTGCTTGAAAAATATCGGGTGAAAGGGTTAATTTAAATATCAGGAGTATGGAATGATGGTAAGGAAAATACATGTCTCATTTGGGAAGGGAGGTTATTCCTTGGGAACAGGCAGATGTTTTGTGTATGAGATTACAGGTTCTGACAGCGGTGGTTAGGGTAATCAAGATAAAAGTCTTGTGACATGTGACAGATAGAAGATTACCTGAAACACGGAGGCAGCATTTCCAGCAAAATGTTGGTATTTGTCTACCAGACTATATGGTTTCACATCTCAGAAGACTGTGATGTTACATATTTACTGTTTGTGTTTATTAGCTTATGAACACGGTAGGCTTGAGTGCTAACGGGATTGCCTCTGTGGTCACGGTTAATACCACTATTCAGCTTCTGATCACTTGTGGTCATAGAAACGTTTGGTTATGCCATTGTTGAGATCTGTCTGCACTGTTAGTGAACTTGTCACTTCAGTTGCGCTTTTTAATGCTATTATATACAAGACTTTTAAGTAGAGTGGCAGTTGCTCAGTGACAAGGTAACAAAATTACACTTGTTTTTCAGGTATGCTGGACGACCAACTGCTGCTTCACCAGCTACTGGAAGCAAAATGCAGCACTTGCGCGAGTTAAAAGCGTTGTTGGATGATGCTATGGCTGCCTAAGGAAAGCTGCCATTTTAATGATAGTTTAATGGTGATGATATAATATATGCTGCTGGTCAGACAGGCTACTACTGTAGTCTTAATGTATTCTCCCACTGCTTGAACACTGTGTTGCAGATTATTAGCATCGTAAACAAATAAGATAACCATGCCCATATCACAGCTCATGCCAGACACTTCAGTTAGATGTTAGGACAAAGCCATGTCTCAGAGGATGTTATGTGTATCTGCCATGATATGTAACCTGAGTTGGAAACTACAGCTGAAATTTTGCTGTGTCTCCAAGTATTGAAAATGTCCTTGGCAGAGCTGTATATTTTTTGTATGCTGCACAGGAAAGCATATTTTATTGCCTGGTGGATTGAAGGTCCTTTGTCTTGACCACAATTGTCAGCTTCATACAAGCAAGGCGTGTAATGCTGTATAAAGATGCAGTGAATTGATTTATCTACATTACACAGATGGTATTGATATTATGAGTTTAATATTGTATTGTAGAAATGTAAATATTTTATCATGTGAAATATCTAGAAATGACCTGTTCTTATTCCACTGTTAATGAAGCAGGTGTAACTTACACATTTATGATGATTATTAATTGTGGGCTTGTAAACATATTCATTGGTTTCCACTTTTCTGCCACTAGTGTAAGATAGACACATCAAGGCTGCATATTATAATGTACATCTACGTACTTAACGCTAATGTTACATGACACAGCCATACCAATTCCTTTTGGCACTGATTAAATGCTTAAATTTTATATCAATCATCAAGTGTGCTGGCCATGTGCTGGAATTATGGACTGATAGAAGTATCACAAATTGTAGTATAATAGTATGTAGAGATGTATGCTGTAATTTATCAGCTCTATGGAATCCACTCAGAGATGCCCTTTATTCTTTGTGTGTTTTAAGGCTATGTACATATTAATTATTTACCAGCTGAAGCACTTAGGTGTAATTATTCTACGCAAAGAAGTTACTACCAGAACAGCTTATCACTCTGTACAGTTCTCCATTATTATTAGCAGGAATGTTAAATCAATTTTACCTCCCAATATATATTAAAATAATTATTTTAAACAACTTGTTATTTTAACATTAGAAAGTATTCTGACAGAAATTATATAAGTGAACAGAAGTTGCTACTGAAATCCACACATCTCTTACAAATGTTATGCATATTTCATTGTCTCACAAATTCTTGTAAGAAAAAAAATTATCCCAGAAGGATTAAACTATCAGGTAATGGATGTGGAAAGATAAATTACTGAAGCATTACTATAAATGTTACATCTACATACATAAACAATTTTGGTGTTGGAGGGGGGGTGGGGTTTATTATGAGGCTACAGGATCATGATATTTATTTTCTGCTATTAAATTGTGTGAATGTGTTTGTTGTTATGTTAAAAATTGTGTATTGATTTGGTTGAAGTTGTGCAATGAAAATACAATTCATGAATAACAAAAGTATTGTGCTTTCTTGGTTTTTCCATTTTTGGGTGAAGTGCAGGATCAGTATGCCCCTTGAACATGATACAGGCCTTCTTCCATAAAACATAGGATATTATTTCACTCAGTGCAAAGCAAGGGTGCAGCACAGTTCTAGTGGCATTCATGCTGCAGAATGTGTTCCCTGCAGTCTGTTCATGACCTCTTATTCACATCGTTTGTTAACCTTTAATCCAAATGTACCATTGTGATGATAAATGAAGTATAATGAAGTGATCCATCAATCACAACTAAAACCTTGTTTTGTTAGATATTGAGTGTACTTCAAGACATGTTTCAGTCATGTTGACCAAAACATGGCATAGAGTACACTAAATGTCTGATAAGAATAAAAATATTTTGTTGTGACAGTTACTTCATTATACTTCATGTGTTCATTGTTGGCTTCCTGTGTTCATTAAGTGTATAAATGCTGCATTCAATTCAAAAGCATACATGGATAAAGTGCTGAGGCAAGTGATATATAAAGGTGTTATGGGCATCAGAAGGCAGATTGGGATAATGGCCTGTAATCTTGGAATCTGTAGTGCACGTGGTATGAAACATTATTCATTTGTTTGTTTATTGAGAACACTGGTATTCAAGAGGCAGGTGTACTGAAACACTGCTGCAGTTATAGTTCTTTATAGGGAGAACTGATCATGCAACACTTGATAGACCAACTTCTGTCATAGTGGTTCAGATGTGGTTTATCTAGTTGTCAGTGATAGGTTGAAGATTATATTGTAACATGCTACTGGCATCAGCCACCATCCCCATTTGGAAACATCTGCCTATCTTCACCATGGTAATAATGCCAGTAGACAATAAATCAGTCAACCCTAAATGACCACAGACTTCGGGAAAATGAACATGGCCACCTTGTATCAAGCACTAGCAGGTGGAACCACTGCTCTTAAAAAATATATATATATATATATATATCAGATATGCAGAACTAAATTATACACTGCAGGCAACTGAACAAATAAAATCTTTGTCACAGACAAAGATGGACAAAGGGAATTGAACCAGTGGTTTCACATACAGTGTTACATGCACAGAAGCTTCATACTTTAAGTGCTGCAATGCACCACCACAGCAGTAGAGTCACAAGCTATCAAAACTGTATAAAGGTGCATGATGCTTACAGGGTCCTGCTGAAAGCAAGTTCTTACCCAAGGCTGAAGGAAGATGGCAGAAGTTAGGGTAGGCCCTGTCCTAGTGCTAAAGCCAAGATAGTGAGGCAGCAAATAAATGGTTTGAGAAGCAAGAAAAGCTGATCCAAGTGGTAGGAATATGGGCATGACTGTTCAACACAAATACATGAAGGTGGGATGAATACAGTGAAATGCAAATACCACAGGCACACACAGGAATTGTGCATGAAAACATTATGTACAATCTTTTTTTAAAACTTGACAAAAGTAGATGAACTGCACATACCATACTGGTGATTTAGATATGGATGTACAGAACAGTCATCCTGACTAAACAACTTTCTCATTGGTGTGGAGGGGAGTTACAATATTTAAAAGGGATATTTTATACTCTTTTTACAGTTTCTTTTGACTTTGTATGCAGATCATTTTTTGCCCAAGAACTTATGCGGATATGAGGCCATAAAAGTACCTAATATGTGAGAACAAGCATTGTTGTGCATAAATAAATTGTAGTGCAAAATGTTAGTATATCAGATAGCTTTGTCTAACAATGAAGTCCCACAGAAAGAGACAGAAGTTATTTAAACCTTCAATGACATGGGTTTAAACTCCAACTTTTGCCAAGGATGGAGGGGTCTTAAATTTCCAGCACCCATAAATGTATTCACAGCCTACGGTACACTGAGTCTGTCAGTTGCTAGAATTACTGTCAGTTGCTAGAATTACATAGTATTAGATTAAAGAAACATGTGTCTGCAGCACTGGTGGAATGACACTGAAAGAGGAAAGCCTGTTGCAGTGCCATTTGTCCACTACAATTCCACAGTGACTAGACTGGCATCTGAAGTGATCCATTCAACTACCTATGTGTAAAACAGCAACTTTAGATGTGGTATGGGATATTCAGAATCTAAATAGCTGATTACAAGGTTTTGTTAGAAGTGCATGAAATGTTTGGTACAATGAACATCAGAATAAATGAATAAATACAAAACTGTTCAAATGGTTTTCAGATAATAAAGGAAATGCCATGCACACATTTGAAGGGCAAAAGCCTATAAGAGGAAAGATAGTTCAGACACCTGGAAATCCATCACTAAATCTTGGATAAAGCTTTTGAGTTTTACACATAACAGGAGAATAAAAGTTGCCTTCAAGGGTGTGAACTGGATTCATCTGGCTCAGGATTGGAAAACTGTGACACTTGTGAACACAGTAATGAACCTTCAAATTCCATAAAAAAGTTGGCAATGTGGCATATCACCACACATTTCACCATGCGTGATCTGTGCCATGGTATCTCCAAGTTTTAGCAGCCTCTGACAGGGACTGGTGTATGAGTACTACCGATTAAGTCTAACATATAATGCTTGCTTAAATTTGGTAAAACTAGAGTTAATACATTGGCAAGAAAAGCGAGCACCAATTTATGGTTATAAACTTTGTGAATCTGTGTAACCCCCACTGACTATCAAAGCCTGGAAGTTCATGTATTCATAGATTTGAAATTATATTTTTATGGTCATAATGATTACATTATTAAGCTGCTGGGTTATATTTGCACTGTAACCTTTCCCTCCTCTTCTCTGGATTTCTTCATTGATGTTATATTTTACCTTATACTGAAATTAGAACATACCTCTGTTGTCTAAACTTCTGTTACTGTATATCACCTGATGCTAGCAAGTAGCAGGTCTGCAAGACTCTGCAAGAACCGCCTCTTTACCCATGGCCCTCATACTTACGGTAATGCAGTATAGTACCTAAAACTGCATATCTTGCATGACAGAAGGTTTCATCTGAATGACATTTTTTAACATTACCTTGGCCTCATTTTGTCTCGTTTTGGACAAAAGTTTTTTTTTTGATCGACTTAGCCTTTCAGATGAGAACCAGGCATACTTCCTATGGGGTTAAGCCGGCCAGTGCGAACGGCTGAAAACCTTACCACCTTCATGTGCTGACTGCAAATCTGGGAGCCTCAACCTCATAGAACCCTTAGGGCCTGTCCAGGTCTGTTGAATTGTTTAAAGGGAGCTGCATTGCATATGATTATTTTATGTTTTGTTATTGTGGTTACTCTTTGTTCTTGCATGTATGTGGTCGGACAATAAAGTTCGCGAACTCATCGCGGTAAAAGTACTACATATCTTATTGCTGAATACCACTGTTGTCGCCTTCAAAGTATTCCCCTTGGGAAGCTATGCACTGATGCCGGCGCTTAATCCACCCTGCAAAACAATTTGGGAACTGATTTTGTGGAAGGCCTTCAGAGCTGCCGTTGTAGTACTCCTGATGTCATCAATGTCATCAAAATTCCTTCCTTCCAATATTTCCTTTATCTTCGGGAACAGAAAAAAAGGCATTGGGGGCTAGATCCGGTGAATAGGAAGGGTGTTCCAACACAGTTATTTGTTTAGTAGCTAAAAACTCTCACAGACAGAGCCGTGTGAGAAGGTGCATTGTCGTGATGCAAGTTGCGTGAGTTGGTGGCAAGAAGTTCGGGTCGTTTTCGTCTAATTTTTTTCACGCGGCCTTTCCAGTACTTCCAAACAGTAAACTTGGTTGACTGTCCAATTGGTACAAATTCATAATGAACAAGCCCTCTAATATTAAAAAAAAAGTCAGCAACATTGTTTTGACTCTTGATTTGGACCGACGGAATTTTTTTGGTTGTGGGGGAATTGGCAGTCTTCCATTGTGTACTTTGCCGCTTCGTTTCAGGGTCGTCTTGGTAGACCCACGTTTCATCACCTGTGATGACACGGCCCAAAATACCATCTTGCCTGTCCAAAAGGTCTTGGCAAATTGTGACTCTTCTTTGCTTTTGTTCTTTGGTGAGATCCTTTGGGACCATTTTGCACACACCTTCCTCATGTCAAGATCTTCAGTTAACATTGTCCTGCTTCCCTGTCGATGTTCACTTGCTCTGCTATGCTCCTGACAGTCAGCCAACGATTTTCACGCACAATTTGACGAATTTTTGCAATGTTTTCTTCAGTTCTGCTTGTTGCTGGCCGTCCTAAACTCTCTTCGTCAGTGACACTTTCTCTTCCCTAAGAAAAAGTTTCACCCACTTGTAAACTGCTGTTTTCTTCATAGCATTATCCCTGTAAACTTACACTAACATCTCTTTGATTTCGTTTCCACTCTTTCCAAGTTTAACAAGAAATTTAATGTTCTTTCGTGCCTCTAATTCCAGCTCCGACTTTTTCGTGGGGCACACCAAAACACATGCAGACAGTAATAGACGTCACTCAGAAAGAGACTGCCATAGATCACCAACACAGCTGCGAAACGCTGATATGTCAACGTCATCAAACCATACTAAGGCTTTTGTCCGGTGCTGCCACAGCATGCACATGGTGGCGAGTTCGCGAACTTAATTGTCCGACCACTTACATATGTATGTTACATTCATGTATTAATGCTGGTTTGGATCTGGCCATTAGATTATGAAGAGAGCACACAAAAAAATAAATACCCCCAGATGTGAATTACTACACCTCTGATCCATGCTATGTCCCACACGGAGATGTGTTGAACCGATTTTCATAGACAGTCTGCTGCTGTTATTCCCTTACGCCGCGTTATCAACCGTCACAAGCCATCGTGTTTCTACTTGAATATATGATCCGTGGATACAATGCAGGAAATTATCGTGCTTGGTCGATAGATGACCAATGAGTATTTTGCTACGAATGTAATTCTTATCCGTGATATTTACACTCGTGCAATAAAGCATTGTAATATGTCTTTCCCGAAGTTAGGTAAGCGTGTTGCTCTAATCCTTTTTGCTAATATTTAAGGTTTGTTATGTACAGAAATGTAATAGCCGATTACATTAAAGTTCCTAACCAAACTGTATTTCAGAATATTTAGTTCATTAAGAATGGATACATTCGGAAGCGTAATGCATAGAAATGGGAGCGCAAGTAAGAAAAGGCGACAAAATGACAGATATGCAGAGAGTTGTGTGCCAAAGAAAAAAAGAAAAGAAAAGCCCGAAATTACAAATGTGTGTCCTTTAGGAGAACTGGCAAGACGTGAAGAGCAAAGGTACGTGTTGTTACTGCCCTAGGAATAGGTTATGTAAATCGAAATTGCGGTAACCTAGAATCAGTGCAAATGGTTATACCGTCTTACAGTCGGAAGTTCACGTTGTGTTATACAAGATCTCATTGCTTTGTACTGTTGTAACTGATTATTCTAAATGGTTTTGTTGTCCAGGCTTGAAAAGCTTGTTCTAGGCGATGGTTCTGACTTGCTAAATGACGAATCAGAAGTACCGTCATGCTCCCAGACTTCTGCAATGGAAGACTCGGGTGTGGAGGAAGGAACTTGCGACAGTAGCCCACAAATGTCTGACACATTAGCTTCACCAGAGAGGGAGCCTGCATGGCAAGATGATGAAGATGTAAACATCTGGTAAGTAAAAAATTCTACTTTTGCAGTCAGTTGTAAGAGGAGGTTCAGAGTAGGTTTTATATGTATGCAGAATTTTGTATATTTCCTTTTCAGAAATAGGGCAGAACATTATATGAAGGGATACATATTTTATATGCCCTGCATAGCTCCATGTATTGTTGAATAGCACAAGAAACTTGCTTATTTGTGTGAAGCTGAATAAGTTGAACGATATACAGAATGGGTGTGGAGGAGACAAATCTCCACTTTAAGAACATGTTTATGTTCTGTTTTAGTGTAACAGATGCAATGTGTGCACAAGGAAAGAGTGTACCTGTTGTCTTGTCTGGAGGAACCCGTTCAGATGCATATTCACGCATTCTGAAATACAAGTTTGAGGCAACAGTGGGAACACCTGCATGGGCAGACCTTAGCCATCGAAACACCACGAAAAGCAGCTCATCAGATGATGATGATGATGATGATGACGATTTAGATAATGGACTATTACGGGTGAGGAGAGCATCATTGTTATCGGTGACCTATATAATTGCCTTTCAAGGCAATCAATTATAAGAATGTGTATTTTATACACTGAAGTACTATGTGGCATGACATTTCCTTTTTCCCTAATAGTTTCTTTTTATTGATGGATCATTGTACAGTAATAAAGTGCTTCACAAGTATGAAAGTTTGTATTACCAGCAGAGCAAAGCACCTATGGTTTAGTGCTGCTGGTGATGTTCTTACCTACTGTATGTTCAGACCTCCTTTGTTTCATGTTTCGTCTTTGTACCAGAGCACATCATTATTATTGGGTATAGACAAGTAGGACGTGTTATGTCTAGTACAGTGGTGCCTCCTAGGTCTCAAAACAGAGTGATCATACACTCTCTGTTGCTGCCAAAAACATCAGAATTAATAAATATGTACAATTTTGTTGAACTTTGCAAATCATATGTGACATACATAACATTTCATGTATGGGGTGGCATAGCCTATGCAGTACAGTGACTAGGCCATCAGGTGGATGACCAAGGAATCATTTGATGCCTGGCATGGACAAGAGATTTTTCTCTTCTCTAAAGCATCCAGACTGGCATTTGGAGCCTCTTCCAAGCCTCCTATTCAGTTGGAACCACGGGCTCCTTTTGAGGTAAAGTGGCTGGGCATGAAGCTAACCACTCACCTCTCTGTAAGTGCTGAGGTTAAAAATGAGTGCATTACACATGCAGTTCCCCATACATGCCTTTATGATGTGGTCAGTGACAGCTTTATGTTTAACAGTTCATGCAAAGATGTTTACTTCAGACTGAGAGAATTATTGTTTTATTTTCAATTGAAGTTTTGAGCTAGTGTAATGTTTTATATTCAAGTAAATGTGATTATTTTTACTCTATGTCTCTAATAGTGTAATAGAAGTAATGTACACTGTGTGCAGTGTAGAATAATGAAAGTAAATTGCACATGTTTCAGCACTGTGGCAACTTCCTGGCAAGTCAGTCATCAGTACTGAGGAAGGGTACCATTGAGGTCAAGAGGGTTTGTGACTTGAATCATGACACATATGTGGAAGGATCAATTATCAAGGCTGTGCAGTTCCATCCTACTGCCACTGTGGCACTAGTTGCTGGCTTGTCAGGTGTTGTCTCACTGTTTCAAGTAGATGGGAAGAGCAACACCAAGCTTCATTCTGTGCAGTTCGACCGCTATCCTGTACGTTGTGCCCGTTTTGTACCCAGTGGTGAGCAGTTCATTGTTGGCTCACAACACCACGGTTTTTTCCACACCTATGACATGATGGCCTGTCGAAATGTGCGAGCTGTTCCAAGTCAAGGATTAGGCATCACTAATACAAAGGTTTATTCACTTACTTTGTATAATCTTATAAAGAAAGAAATGTTACTATTCGGACATGTAAGGTACAGAGTCCATACATAAAGGACCAAAAATGACAAGATTTTGAAACTTTTTAAGTGAAATCCATGTTTAAGGCTGCTCTAGGGCAGTGTTTCTCATCCAGCATGCTGTGACATTTTGAGGTAAAATACATGTCTCTACTTCTGATTCTGTACGGGAACACTGTTTTATGGTATCGAAATGTATGTTGTTGATAATACACATGCATAGGCATGCAGAGTAGTATGCAAGAGGCTGCATCTTTTTGCCATTCTTACTCAGCAGCCACCTAGATACCACATGTGGCATGGAATAAACTTACACTGCTTCTCACAGTTGTTACAATTAATCATTGCATTTATGTTTTAATATGCCTGGAAAGTGTCATATGCATGCTGCTAAAAAGCCAAAGGATAAAAAGAAAAGGAAAGCTGTATGTCCCTTAGTGAAGTGGAGGAGGTATTGGGTAAGTAGGACAGGGAAATGAGCATGCTGCAGTTGGACACCATTATAATATAATAACATCAGCAATTCAAGACATACAGAAAAATGATGGTAAGATCAGGGGAAGCCTTAAGAATAATTGTGCACCAAGTGTAAAGGTTTCTTGTGTAAGCCATCATATCTCCTTCAAAAGCAAATGGTAACGGCCTTATGTATGGCTGGAAGATGGAGATACAGGTTGCCACAGCATCTTACACAGAGGCACACAAGGACATGGAGAAGAGGGCAGAGCAGTCAAAGATTACTTCTGCCATGCATTCTGCAGTGTTCAATCTCTCTGACATTTTTCAACCAGGAATGCCAATGTCATTCCAATAAAAGTGATCACTGATGTGTTCATATATATTTATCAGTTATAAAAATTATCATGTTTTATGTGCCGTTGGTTTCCCAAGTGCAGGTTTACTCACAAGATCATAACTTCACATGTTGTGATTTCATTGTTTGTGGGATTGTTTAAAGAAAGTATCCCCTGTGAACAGCAAGTGTCTGCTGTATTATTACAAAAATGTTACATACCATTTGTATACTTTTACCAATATTTTAAGCTGTGTAGTTTGTATTCTTGTATTAATCACCATAAAGCCCATAATACAGTTATTAATAATGTGCATTTTTGGTACATGTCAGCAAATATTTTGAGTGAGATTAGTGCACATAGTGTAGGTAGTTCGCTGGCAACACTATCAGTCACAGTAATAATTTGTGTTTTGTTGTGTTGTCATCATCGCTGGTGGTTGTGGTGTTGGTGTGTCCTATTATAAATAAATACCCTTGAAACACAGTACTTATAAAAAAACACTGTAATTTAAAGTAATTGTCAGATGATGGTGGTAGTATTCTTAATGTGTGTTACATCACTGCATGATGTGTATTGTAGATATTTTGTATGTAGTTTTAGTGCTGGCAATTTTAATTAGTTTTCATGTAACACGCCTAACTGTTTTCTGTTGGCATACTCACTGTCACATTGTTATTCAATATATTTGCTAGCATGGAGGCCTATAATAGTGCACAATTTGTGTAGTTGTATTAAGGGCCTAATGGTGATGAATATATGAATGAGAGCATGTTGATTACAATAGGATCGTAAGTAATGTAAATTTTATACAGTTATTTCATAATAGTATTGTTTTCATGTTTGACTGTAATTTGTATATTGCATTTGTACAAATTTAACTACATTTCTTAGGGGTTTTGATGACTGAGCAAGATCTTGTTCTGCCCTACGTTCTGACTTGCCCTGCTGGTTTATATCTCTTCCTCCCCACCCCTACACCTGACTTAATATTTATTATGGTCATTTTTTTCTTCTTCCTGTGTGTTTACAGAGTAGTGCTGTTTATTTAATCTTATTATAAGTACACATCATGCTTATCATTAATTGTGTGTTCCTGAAATGTTGCTTTATGACACATTTGTTATACTGTGATATATTTAACTGTACATAGTGAGCTGCGACATGAAAAAATTTAAGGTACACTGCTCTGAGGGATGGTGAGTAACAGTTTTGAAACTGAGGGAAAATTTGAAAGGTAGCAATCTGAAATTGATCTTCATTAAATGTTATAACTCCAAAGGAAAGCCTTCCCATGTAATTCCATTTTTATATGCCAGTAAAGGAATTAAGAGTGAGTTCACAAAATGGCTAGTGAGAATGGGGATAGTCAGGAATTTGCTGTATAGTAAGGGTTTTATCACTGCAGATGTTGGAGACTTTTGTGTTGTTTTTCAAACCTGTTATCATTGTTTCACAATGCAGAATTTTGAAATCTCTCCTGATGGCCAGTTACTGGCTCTGTGTGGAAGATTTGGGAAGATCCATCTTCTGGCAGCAAATACACTGGAAGGTGTTGGGCTCCTGAAAATGAACAGTGAAGTGTCAGCTGTTGCTTTTGATAATGATGGATCACATTTGTTTTCACATGGAGGTACAGTATTTTATTTACACTAGTAAATGTTACATTTTATTTGAAACTGTTATATGCAATTTAGCATGCTTCTAAGAGTGTTTCATCTCTGCTATTTGTGGTGACCTGTTAATTCCCAGAACAGTGTGTATAAACCTTTTCTATCCTGTTAACAGTTATGTAATGCATGGAAGAAGAAGTTTGTAGTGACTACGGAGGTTGTGAACTCACCAGTTCCACCAATTTGTATTGCTGGTTAAACGATGGTAAAGTTTCTAAATATACTAGCCCAAACAGGCACTTAGTGTTTTGGAAAATTTCAACAATTCTACCCTTGCTGTATCAATGTAAGATCTAAACTTGCTGCCACCAGTCAGAATTTGGATTCTACACAGGTTCCTGACAAACCATTTCTCTTTCACTCAGTGTATAATATAATTGTCTAAGTGTTACGCTAAAATAATTCCCTCAACATAATTATTCAAACTGTTGTCATAATTTCACATTCACTAAACCATAGTTAAGTATTAATTGGTCTACACATTCTGTACAAGTTCTCACTAACTTTTATCAGTACTCTTATAAAATAACTCATTCAAGGAATTACTTGGGATAGGATTTTGTCTGATACTTCGCTACAACTTACATCCCAACGGATCTCAGACAGACACGGGTTACATCTTTCTAGCAAAATATATATGTATATTCTCGAAAATAGTCTACGTATCTACATACAAGAACGAACAAAGTCTATGTAACTGAATTCCTTTCTACTACATATTGACTTAACAGTATAAAGGCAGATCATTCATATAAATTCAGTTTTCTCATTTTACCTAAATTTGGAAAATATTAAACAACTAATAAAACACTTCTCAATCATTTTCTTGTCATCCAAGTTATGGATGAACAATACACCACTCACCTGGTATAAACAGAAAAATCTGATGTAGAAGGCTCATCTCAAGTCCTTGCCCATAGCACTGTGATTTTTGTGTCCACATTGAAGGTTGGATTACAAAGGTATTGCCTCTTGGTCTTACAAGTGGGTACACGAGTTCACAAAATCCATAACTCAGCGTTTTAAAGTTCAGTTAGCAACAGCATATGTCGACATAAAAGGAACGTGCTTTTGCTGAGGAATGTTGCATGCACAGTATTCCTGTTGCTTTAGTGTGCAACTACTGCACTAAATTTGTGTCTTAACTGCATAATTCAAAATTTCCATCATGTCGATTTACAAAGTACAGGCTATATGTATAAAATTACCGAAATTCCCTGCAAGTACCAAAACCTCAAACACAAACCAAATGTTAACCAATTCCTCTCCTTCCATGCATTACAGCTATATTACATTCAGATACCAGATATTCTTCCCCTAATAGTATTAGTATGTTGACACTGACACTGCAAGGAAAGCTGTCTTTGTCTTGCCTTTATGCATAACTGTTCACATGTATTTACGTATATTCCAAGTGTCCAGAAGTTATAACTGTAGGACGTAGATAAGTAATAAAAAACAAAACATGCAGGTAAGAGCAGTCTATGGTATTATTAAATTAATTGTTCCACTTAGTTTTTATACATGCAGTGGATGTGTTAAACTGTTGATTTGTATGGTATAAACACGTAACAGTGATGAAGATTACGAGTCATTTTGAAACTGCAGTTGAATAGTTTCAGATGGTGACAGCTTTCTTAATATATTTACCTGATTCAATACAGTCCCCCCCACCAAATCATCTGAAAAATATGGGGTCATCTTATTATAGTACATCAAAATGAAAACATACCTTATGGATACTGTCATGAAGATTAAAGATTGTGAAGGTGATCTTTTTATATTCTGATGTTGGGAGCAGGGGGCAATGGTGATAGTTGCCATGGTCCCAGCAGTGGTGTCAGTAACAGAAGTATTATTATGATTAAGAAGCTTCACAGGCAATGGCTTAATGTATCATTGCATGATGGTGGTGTTAGTGGTAGTGACAGTGACAATCCTGTACAGTGGATATGGTACAACAAGCTAAATTCAGATGTTTCTCTGATATTTGTAGCAGTGGTTCAGACATTATGAAAGAAATTGTCATTTAACTACTAGCTGTTGTTTTTCATTTTGTGTTTGTTTCTTGTGTAAGAAGTGAAGGATGATTCTCTAAAGCTTTGTGCCTGTGAGTGATTTATAGGCTGGCAGTTGTGTTAGACACTGCTTATTGTGTTAGGTAATAGTTCATGTACGGGTCATTCTAGGAATTAGCTCTTATCCTTTCTCCAGACAACAGGTTTACGTATAAATTGAGGTGCCATGTTGTATTGTTTTAGCTTACTACTTTAGTAGTCTTAAGTTTCCAGGTTCGGTCCCACTTGCTGATATTAGTATCAAAATATAAAATACCACAACAAATATATAATTTGTTTTAATGAAACTGGCCATTTTAGAATAGGAATAGAATCAACTCCCAAATATTTGTATAAATATAGTGTGAACAAACTGTAGCAACAAACATAAATTTTCAATTGCAGTCGAAGCATGTGGGGTGGTTTTTTTGCCCCTTGTAAAAATCAGTTATGTTTTTGTCACAATAGAGGGAGGAGAGGTGTATATTTGGGATATCAGAACCCGGCGCTGCTCAGGCCGATTTACTGATGATGGATGTATATGGGGCAGCAGTGTGGCGGTGGCACCTGGTGGCCGATTTATAGCGTGTGGTGCACGTTCAGGTGTTGTGAATGTGTACGAGACAGCAGAACTGTTGTCTTCCACTAGCCATGCACCAAAACCAGCCAAAATACTGCTAAATATCACTACCTCTGCCACAGCCATCAAGTTTAATGCTTCTTCTGAGGTGATGGCAATGGCCTCTGATGCAAAGGATAATGCACTGAGATTGGTGAGTTTTTGGAAATAACTAAATAATCAGATGTGTGTTTTTGTGGAATATGTTTAGGTTGTGTACAATATATAGGCACTGTAAATGCACTGCTGTTATGAATTTTATGTGTTTGGTGTAACAAACTCCTGAAACAAGTAGTATATAGCAGTATGTCATGTTTCCCAGAGTAAGGTTTGTCCTCATGATGTATGAGATCTTCTTACTATAAGAAATGCAACACACCACTCTGTACTCCTGGATCAATTATACAGGTAGAGATTGATACATTGGAAGAAATCTTTCACTGCACTCAGTCACTTGCTACACATCCTGTCACACATTTTAAGGTACTTGGAACAACAGTTATCAAAACTGTCAGCATAATATAATACTTATATGTGCATATAATATACGTGTAATGCATATAACAACCTTTGACACAATCTCTAAAATCATGACTCTCACTCATTTAGTACATCTGATTGATGCAGATGTAGTATTTCATATAATTCTTATCAATTTTCTGTTTTGTTTATCTTGTACACAATTTTAATATACATAACCTGGAATTCTTCCCATATTTATTTGTATGATCCTTTATCATGGCAGTTAGCCAAAATATGTCAGATCTGCAACATATAATATCTTTGAACTAGTTTATTTTTTATATTTCTGTATGATTATACATGGTCACAGTGTGCTATAAATGGAAGAGGGACCGTTACTGACTGCTAGCAATAAACAGCTGCAGAAGCAAAACTACTAATAAGGCAGTATAAAATACTGTGGAAATATGTCACAACTAGTTAGGAATCACTTGTAGTGATGCACATGTCAGATAAGCCCTTGTTTATTTTGATATTCAAAATAAAAAATGAACTTCATCAGATATCCTCACTTTAATTAAGTTTTTGTTCTGTTCCTGTTATACATGATATACAGTGTAACCTTAATCCATCATGTCTAAAGAGACTATAGATAGCAAATAATAAGTGCAGGAAAATGGCAGTTTTGTGAAAAACATTAACTATGTCAGAAACAAGAGAAGACAACAACTGAAAATATTATATTTTACACTTAGGCATACAAAAATAATAATACACACATAAAAAGCTATGTTAATACCTGCATTAAAATCACTTTGTATCATAAAATAATCTATAATAGACAACTGTTTATTTCAAAACATGTTTCATATGAAGTGGCACCTGTTCCAAGTTCCAAATATTCTGTTATGCCTATTAGTGCTGTGTGCGTGAAAGAACAATTTAACAGTTTTCATAAGCAGCATGGGCTGCAGCAAGACTCCGTCAAGGTCACATTCATCTCCCTCGTCTTCTTTCCCAATGCTGCCACCACCCTCGCAATCATCACACAACTTATCTGTGCTGGATACACCAAGTATGGCAAGCCCATTGTCAAAGATATGTACGAACTGCAGTCAACATCCTTCTCAGCCTGTAGCCATATCATCATATCCAGTTCGTGTAGAAGGCAACGTACTTTTGCAGTTCATGGATAATGCACAAATTTTACATGCCATAGAAATGACATCTTGTGGATGAGCAGCACAGATGCCCACAACAACAAAATGTTTCTGCATTTCACACCAGTGGAATCATCCAGTACCTTTAAAAATTGTGTGAAAATGGTTGCAGTTATCCATGCTTTATTTTTGTGATATTTCATGGATTTAAACAATGTGATTTCAGTTATTTTTCAATCATTATCAGTACAAATAACAAATAATAGGAATAATAACTTGAATCACACAACTGTCAATTGTCGAATTCAAGGGGAAGCAAACAAAATTATCTAAAACAGTACTATACCACCAACTGTAGAACAGGTCACAGGTTTGTCACCTAATGACTTAGCTTCCCCATCACCCCAACTGCTCAGCCATCCCCCATTTGGCTGATGCATGGTGCTATCTTGTAAGTTAATGGTAGTTACTGGTGTAGGCAACTTATCTTCTACTGTGCCTTACAAAAAGTGTCACATTACCCTTGCGTCCTTTTGCTCAGCAAGTATCTTCCTGGGAATATTAGCAGTCAAGAAAAGGAATTCTGAGTGATTGATGCAAGAGAATGACACTTTGATGAACAATACATCCAGGTTAATTATACATTTTGTATATGGGCGATTTTTTTGGACCAGAAAAAATTGCCGGAAATAAAACTTATGGGAATAATGGATAGAGGTGTCACTGTAATGTGAACTTTACTGTTAAATTGCCTACTACCTCTTTTCTCACTTAGAATATTAAGGCAGCCTGATGATATAAAATTCTTATACTGCTTGCAGGTGCACTTCCCCAGCATGACTGTTTTTAAAAACTTTCCGGGTTCCACGCAGTCCGTCCTTGCACAGCCTCAGTGCCTTGACTTTTCCCCTGGCAGTGGTTACCTTGCTGTTGGTAACAACAAAGGTACAGCTCTACTGTATAGGTAAGGAATGTCAATCATATACAAGGAAACTTGATATGGGAATGTTACAGGTGTGCCCTTCTGAACTTCAAATTAACTGATGGGTATTAGAAGCCATTTCCTGTGTGTTAATGTGACCACATTGTTTTTCCTTCGCTAGAGTATAAATATGTTGAGCTTGGTCTCTCCAGTGGCTGCATTCCAGTTCGTTTCATTGGGCATCCTCAGACCTCATTTCCCTAAGATCATATTAATATTATTAACCATCTTTTTTCAGTCTCCTAAATCACCTTTTGTTTGCAACTTTCCAGCTGTAGCCAAACATTGTATTGTACCTTTGTTTGAGGCAAAATTATTGCTAGCCCTCAGTCACAGCCAGTTCGAACCCATCCGTATGCATTACAATGACGAGTAAATGTAGTACACACATTTCAAGTCCTTGCCATCCATCATAAAACTCATAATAGAGGTCCCTTCAAGAAAACTTTTCTGAGAGACAGAAGGTCATTACTCCAGACATCTTTAAAGCTTGCATACCCTGTGAACAACCGACAAAGGAAATAATAAGCTGGTTGACTAATTTCTAAAATGCATGGGCACAACATGAAGGACTCCTAATGTGTCATAGGGTGCAAGGGTGATCGCTTGACACCAAGAAACCTTCAACCCAAGGTGACAAAAGAAGATTCTGTACTGACCATTGAGAGTTGTTCGATGCCCTCATTCAAGTAAATTTTTTAACTGTGTTGGCATGTTCCAATATATGAAGGATCGTTCCAAGTTTGTAACATTCAGATGTACACCATAGTGAGTTGTCCTCACAAGAGTCTGCTTATAGTTCATCATTAACAGACGAGTAGGACAGGTGTTGACTGAGGTGCACTAGTGATCAGATTAACCCTTCAGAGTGGGGGCATTTAAACCCCAGTTCATACCGTGATGTGGGAAGGTTTTTCTATGGGGCATTTAAATTTTGAGCTAAATTGTGCAGGAGTCTATTCAAAATAATGTAGTCTTGTTAATAGTGGTTGGATTTTGATGAAACTTGAAACAAAATATTTAGGAATGTCTAAGCTTTTCGAATATCCAATCAAATCTTACCTTACAAATTTAACTTGGTGTGAAATGCCTTGAAACATTCTTCAACACATAGGGCT
>Ga0123352_10000455_pt1 | contig 49653 bp, 22 predicted proteins | sample TergutLab28metaG_FD_89700 | JGI IMG/M metagenome (GOLD analysis project Ga0123352, IMG submission 89700) | Labiotermes labralis P1 segment gut microbial communities from Petit-Saut dam, French Guiana - Lab288 P1 | ecosystem: Host-associated > Arthropoda: Insects > Digestive system > Gut ... | reverse complement strand
TTGGGTGTCTCTCTTTTTCTACTGGCCTCGCGATCGGTAGAGCTGGGGAATAGGGGAAGCGTAGGCCGCGGTTTTTTTTTTTACTTTATGCAGTCCTTTTTTAGTTTATTTATTTATTTATTTTGGAGTTGACACACATCTGCTTCAGAGTCATGAACAGTATATGTGGATAATTTCAGAAGTGTCCAAGTCTTTTAGCCATAGCTGTACCATGAATCAGCTGTATATTTCTGTCACAAGTGTGGCGTAGCTTGAGTGTCGTCTACTGTCTGTGAGTTCTAAGGCTGTGTGGCTCTCAGGGAACACGTGTCCCCGAGGATCTGTGTGCATGTGACTCATAGGGATATTCCTGGCTACGAAACAACTGCCGTTTACATTATCTGAAACACTAGGCATGTTGCTACTGTCTGTTGCCGAAAGAGCTCTTCTGCCCTGCTGTCACTCAACATATTTTCATTTTTCATTCCAGCTGTCTTGTCAGTATAGCAAAACTTATTTCTCTTTTATTGTACCCTGTTCAGTATCCGGTCTGTGGTGGCTATGTTTTATTTCGGGACCAGTCACATTTTGTTGTGCCTGAATATATTATGTGGCATCAAAACTATGTCAGATATGTTGCTGTTTGTGATTAATAATATCAAATGTGTGAATAAACGCTAAAAATTTCAACAACAATAATAATAATAACAATAAACAGACTTGAAAAAAGGGCTAATAAGAATATGGCAACCGGAAGCGGCTTATAGACGTCGCACATAACGGGTATTATCCGAAACAATTTGCATGGACGTTTGAAACTGCTAATCTCCGCCCTGCTGTATATATTTTAATGACGAAAGCAGTAATACTTAATACATGCCTATACTTAGCACTTTTTTGCAAAACAGTGAATAAGAAGTGTTGGTCAGTGAGACCCGTACTGTTTTGAGAACCAACTAACCTTCTATCAAGTAACAAAAGTGGATGATGGTGATAAACAGACATATTAAAAGCAGAAACATCAAATGTAGGCTATTTCACCAATTTGATGAGACAGTAGAATACCTAATATCAGCGTGCCCAATATTGGCAAAAGAACAGTACATAAAGAAACACGATAGAGTGTGTGCTCAACTACACTTTAAGATGTGCAAGGAAATAGGGATAGAATTAAACAACACTGGTAGGAACGTGTACCAGAATCAGTAGAAACGAGTCGTGAAGGTCAGGTAACCATATTATGTAGTTAACGATTGCAAACCGAAAAAAAAATCTCTGACAATAAACCGGACGTGGTAACCCGTGACAGTGAAAAAGGAACATGCATGGTAATAGACGTCGCAATTCCAGAACATAGAACTGTGATCAAGACTAAAGCGGAGAAGATTCTAAAATATGAAGACCTTACAATAGAAATACAGTGCGTGTGGAATGTAAAAAACAAAGATTATGTCAGTAATAATGGGGGCAACTGGAACCATCTCAGAATCGTACAGAAAATACCCGCGCAACACATCGGGAACTCACGAAATCATGAAACCACAAAAAAGAGCCATATTAGGCACTGCGTACATATTTCGGAAAGTGCTAATGTAAAAGTACAAAACATTCAGCGTTGGAAATAATATTACGTGTACCATAAATTGTAACTACCGAATAGCTGTGACACTAATGTGCCCTGGAAATATGGTTTGTTTCAGGCATATAAATGTAGATACCTTGCATAAAGGAGAAAAATAGTAATAATAATAATAATAATAATACAGTATCGGGAAGCCTAACAACGTATTTGTACATCCCTTAGTTATCTCGGCGGAAGGAGTGATCACCATAAACTTCCTAAAATATCTAGAGAATATAGGTTTAACCAAAATACCTTAAGAGTGGGACAAAAAGCAGCACTATACAAACGTGCCTTATAGTTGCAACTCCGTAGGCCACGCCCTTGATCTTGGGGGATAGAATGACTCTCCTTCCCCCGACTGAGCCTAATCCCACCGACAGTCAGGTATGGGTGAAGGTTTGCCAGCAGACATATTGAGAAGAGTGAATAGTCTATTATTATTGATCTAATCACACACATTGAATTCTTGTTGGATTATTCGTCACGAAGTTAAAAAAAAAAGTGCCTGATGTGGCGACCACGTCCCTCTCTCTGTGACCTAGTATCAAGGACTAAAGATTGTCGGATTTTCATGAAATTCGGTATAGAATTTCTTTACAAGAAGTTGTCGATCAAGAGTGAGTTGCATGAAAATCGGCCCACTGTCCGTGAGTCTTACTTTACGTAAGGACATACTTTACTTAAGGACGTGAATGAATTTCTACCTGTATTCTCCAAATTTATTGGGCGATTTGGGCGCAATTCGATACATGAGATTTTCACATAATGTGATTAAGCAGGTATGAGTTTCGTGAAAAATCGGTGAGTTTAAATCTGTACTTCAATTCAGGCAGTAAGTGAAATTTTGCCCTATTTTCCAATTTTTCGTCCAATTTGGATAAATTCTGTACTGAAAACGTCCACAAAAATTTATTAAGTAATTTGGGTTTCATGAGAATCGGCTCGGTTAAAGCCATATCTCACTGACAGGCCTAATTGAGTTTCTGTCAATACTTTCTATGTTTTTTTTTTTTTTTCATTTTGGGTGAAATTGTGTAAGAGATCCACACAAAACCATGTTGAGTATTTGCAAGTTTAGTGAAAATCAGCATGGGGAAAGCCATACTTATTTAATGGGTATAAGTTAAAATATATTTACGCATGCACCATGCTACTGTATGTCCTTTGGAAAGTAAAGAATGCCTTGGTTAGATCTGTGCTGCATTGCAGAATACAACATTGGCAGTCTTGTTTATTTACGTTCTGACTCAGTAGTGTAATGACCAGCAAGACGCATAAAAACAAAATAAAGACAAGAATAAACCCCAGGACACAAGAGAAGCAAAGCATTATTACAGTTGCAGGCAATTTAAGATCATCGTTAAAGCAAATAGAGAGGTGAATATAGTACGTAATTGTAACATACACATCAAAACCCATTATATGGATATTTTAATATAATAATAATAATAATAATAATCTGTACTTCTCACCCAATATTGTGGGGGTGATAAAATCAAGAAGAATGAGATGGGCTGGGCATGTGGCGAGTATGGGTGAGGAGAGGGGGGCGTATAGGGTCTTGGTAGGGAAACCGGAGGGAAAGAGACCATTGGGGAGACCTAGGCTTAGATGGGTGGATAATATTAGGATGGGTCTCCAGGAGGTGGGATGTGGGTATGTGGACTGGATTGGGCTGGCCCAGGATAGGGACGGGTGGCGGACGCTTGTGAGTGCGGTAATGAACCTTCATGTTCCATAGAATGTGGGGAATTTCTTGACTAGCTGCAAACCAGTTAGCTTCTCAAGAAGGACTCTGCACCATGGAGTAAGTAAGTAAGTAACAATAATAATAATAATATAGTTTATTTCTAGCTTGTAAGTCAGTTTAAAAATAAAACTGATTCACAAAGTGTGTATGTACAAACATGAAAAGAATAGGCCATAACACAACACAAAATGATAATGACTACAATTTAACTAATAAATCAGAGTTAAACAGAACAATTTTAATGTTCACCTTTTCACCCCTGATAAGGTGATTTAGTAAATGAAAGAACAAACACTAAAAAGTGTTTTTAGTGGTTTAGTTTTAAATGTGTCTCCAATTTGCAGCTGATGTGCATCTAGCACAGGACAATTCTTGCATGGAGAACTGACATAGAACATTGAAGAGTCCCTGAGGGTTCAGACACACTGAAACAGACAAGACCAGGCCAGTTTGACTGGGAACTCTGATATTAGACTATGCTGGTTGTCCAGCCACATAATTTGCAGGCAGGCCCCATGAAGTTGTGTCTGGTGTTGTATGTATTGTTGAGTTATTACACTTTTCTAATTGCATTATGGTATTATTGAGAATGTAAATTTACTAGAGTATACATGTACAGTGATACTAGTGTGGTATATTGCACACTTTATTTTTAGCTGTTGTACTGATGTAGATAACTAATTTATCTTCAGCTGTCAGTTCACAGTCCAGACCTCTTTTCCGATTATACTGGTGCCGTATGTTGCCGTAAAGTGACCAGCACTCAAAGTAAAAAAAAAAAAGTGAAAAGTGCTTTCCTATCCAATGCTCCCCTATTTCTGAAAGAGTACGCTTTTTGGAAGGCTCCCAGGCTTCAGTCATTTGTCATTCCAGTAAGAGCAACATGTAGATGATGAGTATGGAGCACTGGTGGAATGTTATTGACAGGGGAAACCTAAATACTCTGACAAAACCGTGTCCCAGTGCCACTTTATCCACCACGGATCTCACATGAAATGACCTGGTGTCAAACCTGGGCATTTGCGGTGAGTTTCCAGCGAAAGTAACCTCAATTTTATGTACTTACAGGTTCATATTGTAATGCACAGTAGACACTCTCCATCCGGTTATAAACGCTGTTAATTTAATGCTGTATAAGGAAGTAATCACTCTTTGTTCTGAGGAATGTAAAAAGCATAATGTTCATGAAACATCAGTTTGTCATAACCCACACAATTCATAAAAATGAGACTGCAGCATTACAAGACAGTTGGGTTACAAACACACCTTCTGTCAAAATGTTGTGTCCCCCCCAAAAAAAGCTTCTCCTTATTCTATCATAAAAACGTAACATGTTTAAGTGCTGGCCTGTTAATGAGCTATCAAGTTTCTTACATCTCCTACAAAATTGTATATGAATGGGTTAGGACACATTGCTGTTTCATGAGCTATAAATGCACTCTATGTGCAGAATGTACAATTATTTAATGAAGTACATGAAGTAGCCAGTAGTCTTCAAGGGGTTGGTGCCTTTGCCAAGTTGAACCAATTATTTATAGTAAAGTAACATCAAATTATTACAAACCAAACTCCAAGTAATTTGCTGCTGATGATAAAACATGTTTTAACTTTAAATTTACACTATGATATTGAAATAATCGACTGGGTTTTATTGTGTGATGCAACTTAAGTGCAGCCAAGTGCCAAACTAGCCTAGGCCTGCTTGCTTTTCAAGGCATGTTAGTAGTGTTGAAGTTTGAAAAATCAATAGTTATAACTTGTCCTGCAAATTAATAATATAGCATACCCTTTCTTGCCAGTCATTACCTACCTGTTCTCATTACTGTTTTTCTTTGTAGACAGTATAGTAAAATTTAAAACAAGTGGACTTTAGATGATATAACTGTACAAATCACGCACTTCATATTTGTATTGTGTTGTACTGCATCGTGTTCATGCCATGACTTTTCTACGTCCATAGTACAGGGAGTTCAATTGAAACCTGGACCCACACACATGGCAAGCAACGGCCATACATTTTTATGTATGTGGCTTACTGCATGTTAGAGTAGGTGTTGGAAATGTCCTCCTTCAGCTGTCAGGCATGCTTGACACCCAGTGAACAAATTATTAAATACTGTTTAAAGTCCTTGTCTAGAAATTGCTGACATAGGCCACCTCAAGACATGGCCAGTGCTATTATCACGTGTATAGTTGTACTGAATCATCTGACTTCTATAGTCATAACAGTACAGTTGAATACAGAGGATTAATGTTGTGGAAAGCTGTATAAGGAAGAAATCATGTGAAAAGTGTCGTAGGAGATTTAGAATATGGCCTCCCAATGTTTTACTTGTTTTGAAATCCAGCATGTCTGATTGAGGAGTTAATTTCTATCACCTACTCTAATGTGTGCTAAGTTATATGTGTTATGTGCAGAAATGTAAGGCTGGTAAGCTTCATGTATGATTGGGTTTGGTTTTCAATTGAACTGTGTCTACTGTAAAATTCTAATTCTAATTACAGTGACTGTACAGAATAGCCCTATTGCACATAATTATTCTATCATTGAAGTGTTCCAACAGGGGTAATGAAGTGGCCTGCAAATTGTTAACATAAAGAGAACTGTATTATGAAGGCTAAGTAAGAGTATTTCAAAACAATTTGAATAAGGATGTAACGTCCTTTCATTGTAAGGCTGGATTTACATCAGAATCTTAACTACCACACTATATTCAGAAACTAATAAAATGTCAGTTAAACACACCCATGTTGACAGATTCATTAGTCGACTGATCTTCATGATAGCGCATGTTCGGTTGTTTGGACTGGGATTGATTGTAGTGCTGTTTGGCCAGCATGGCTGGTCTGGTCTGCTGTGGTGTGTCTGCACCCTAAGATTCCATGTGGGAACACAAAGACCTGTATTGTCTTTAAGGGAATGACAAAATTTAAACCAGGATAAATGAATGGATCAAGATGACGATTCCTCTCACATAAGGTGTACAGTTTTGTGTGTTCTTATTCACTAGCATAATGGACATGTTAGGACAAATGATTATACCATGAATATTGTTCTGACAAGTTCAGTTCATTTCACTAGAATGATTTATGCTCTCTACCATTTGTTTGCAAGTCATTGGTCTCTTGTCTGCTACCTAAAAGTTTAAAGACTCAAATATATTAACTGTATTTCTGTCCATTTGGGTGTAAAACTTTGTCTTTCACAGTAGCAGATGAACATAGGCTGAGGGTATTTTTGACTAGGGTGCTGAGTTGGATATTTGAATCTAAGAAAGAGGCATTGCCGACAAGATGGGAAGCTGGTACAAATTTCCAGTGCCTGTCAGTCCAGAAGGGGGCCCAGAATCTGACTATGTTGTTTATGTATTTGTATTTCTCAGTAGTATCAGTATTTGTCAATTGTACAAATGAACCCTTTCAGCCCAAGTCCAAGTCACTCTGCAACTGAGAGTCAGTCTGATTTAGTGTATAGAGTTATAGCCAGTCCACCCTCCCCGGCAAAGTCAAATCATTTTTTCACAGGGGCCTGAACCTGCTCACAGTGGCTCTGGAAGGGAAAAGTAAGAGGAGGCTGAGGAAAATTGCGTAATGAGGATCTTCATGGTTTTTACCCACCAAATATTTTTCAGGTGATCAAATTAAGGAGGATGAGATGGGAGAGCATGTGGTGTGCAAGGGGAAAAAAAGAAATGCATATGTGGCTATGGTTGGAAAACCTGAGGGAAAGGGATCACGTGGAAGACCTGCATATAGGTTGGAGTACAATATTAGAATGGATATCACAGAAATAGGATGGGCTGGTGTAGACTGGATATAACTGGCTTAGGTTGGGGGCAAGTGACAGGCTCTTGTGAACACTGTAATGAACTTTGGGTTCTTTAAACATGGGTAATTTCTCGACTAGCTAAGAAGACTGGTAGCTTACCAAGAAGGACTCTGTTCTATGGAATTATTTAGTTAGTGTAAGTAGGCCCTTCAATTAAATGGAAACCTACCTGAAATGGGTGGTGTCATTCTAAGCAGTTTTCATTATATGTGCACTCCATATTTGTAGTATGTTTTTCTAACTCATATAGAATAAGTTAATATATTTGCAGTTTAATGCCACATCCTTACATTGATTTATTGTTGCCATTGGTCTCTGTGTGTGAGTTTGGCCATGCGTGTGACACAAGTTAATTATAAGCCCCTTTGCAGCACCCTCTCCTTCTGCTAACCTGATGACTCACTGTACATATAGTGGAAATAACCACAGCTGGGCTTGAACTGCAATTCAAAGGAAAATGTTAAAGGAAGCACTGGCAGTACAAACAACCAACTCTTGTATGTGTCATATATATACATTTATATTGAGGTACAGTGGGATTTCCAAGAAATTTTGATAATAAAACTTTTGAATTTGTTTGTAAGAGAAGTTTGTGCTTAGAGACCTGTTTTTTTTTTAACATGTGGAATATCCATCTGCTCTTCCATCCCTTATTATGAGTCCTCTGCATGAGAGTAATTCACATTAGGTTAATAAAGTTTATTGAAAACATATTTTCTCATACCAGTTTAGTACTGTATTTAAATGTGAAAAACCTGTATATACATGCATGAGTAGTTCATTTTTATGTAGAATGTATTGAAATTTGGCATTACACATATGTGGCTGTTTCTTTTAGCATCCTGTTCTGTGTTGTGAAACATAATATGATCTGTACTTAATATAGAAACCAACTAATGTACACTGACATTATTCACACCACTTTATTAGCACTGTGTTACTCTGACATGTTTTAATCTTCAATGGACCATCTTCAGGAAGTATGACTGATACATTTCCACAGCAAGGTCAACAACATACGTACCAGATGTACAATTCAGTTTATTGAGCAGTATGTATTATATTATGCGGCACTTGCATGACTCATATGATGTGTATCACAGCATATTTGTCACTAGTTTTAAACATAAGCAGGGCTGAGAGTTGTATTTTTATTTTTATTCTTAGCATAAAGTGTGTTGAAATTTTGGTGGGAAATTATTGAGCTTAAAATCTATTGAGAAAATGTCTCTGCACATACAGTATTTTGGCTGTGAAACAAATCTTGTCAAAAATACCCAACCTCAGTATAGCAGTTCGTAATTCACTTTAGTAACAAATTTTATGATCTAGCTCTGTGTGTGTGTGTAGTAAGATGCTAAAGTTGTTACTAAACCCACAACTCAAGCATAACTTCCACTGCTGCTTATTGCTGCCAACATTTAGTGATCTTGTTGATAAGTACCAGCAACTCTGGCATCTGCTGCCAGCTCATAACTAACATATTCAATAACAGAATAGTAAGCATTTACTGGTTTGTTGTCATCCTGTTTGTAGCTGTTTTCAGCTCTGACACTAACAGATGTATGAAATGACAGGACAGGGAAGCTGAATGTTTCATGCACATTGATTTTTGGTTTAGTTAATAGTGCTTTCAAAATAAGATACTAGGAAATGTGCATATAATAAACTGTAGGACAGTATTAGAAACAAGTACTTTTATATGTTGGGGTAGTATTGTTTCAAGGTGACATTGAAGATGAGCTACACATGTTGAGAAAATATAGAATTTTTGTGGTGTGATGTTCTGTTAGGCAGCAGTTTAGAAGAATGGATGAAAGGAAACAGGTTGTGTGGTTGTGAGAGCTATTGAAGTGGCTCCAAATCATATGTAGTGTTATCATTCAGGCTCCAGGTTTTGTTATCAGAGTCAGTTTGTCTATGACAGACAATTGTGTGTCGTATGTTTTGAATTATAGAGTCTGTAAACTGGTGTTGAGCTACCATACATATCACATCCTTTGACAGTAAAAAACTCTCGATTCAGTCTTCAGGGTGTATTTTTCATACGATTCTGTGAATAAACCAGTTTTTTTTTTCGTAAGCGGCCTTGAATGATTAGCCTTTGTAATACAGATGCATTGTTTTTCTGTGCAGTGGAAACTGAATATTTATGTACTGCTTAAAAGAACTTAAGAGGGTCAGAGGGTTAATTTGATAGATTGCATCCTGTTGTACAAACTGACCTATAGTTGCATATATTCTGTTAGACATATCTTTATTGTGTACTGTATACACATCATAAAACTGTTTGATAAAATATATCAGAATGAGTTTAGAACAAACCTATTGTGATGCGATTTTTGGTAGAATCTGTTAAAATATTATATGGGGTGAATGAAAAATGCATAGCCAAATGTACAGAAGGTGATTCTACACCACAATACAAGAAGAAAATGTCTTGTGAAAATAGACCTTCTGAAGCATACTTCAGAAGGTTTCTGAGTTATGACCTCCTTGAGACTAAAGAAAATGCTCAACGTGTCAATCTTGAGCATCTGTGCAGAGTGTTGTATGTCTGAACAGTGATGGTCAGAATGGGTAGAAAATTCCATCTCAATTGCATTCTGTATTTGTTGTTGCACACCGTGGATGTCACTGGCTTTCATAACTTAAACATTGCACTTTGGAAGTCCCCAGAGATAAAAATATAAGGATTTCAATCAGTGGAGCAAGCAGGCCATGCTGTTGGTCCACTTTGTCCTATCCATCGTCCTGGAAACACTTTATTCAGGAATTCCTGAACTGTGAGAAGAAAATGTGGTGGAGCATCAACATGCGTGATCAGTAAATGAATTGTACTCTGGAGAGCCACATCTTGCAACAGCTCTGGAAGGACATTTTGTAGGAAACTGTGATAAGCAGCCCCAGTCAGACATGGTGGAAGAAAGTAGGGTCCTAGAAGACTGTCTCCTGCAATGCTTGTGGACACTGAACATTTCCTTCAGTTGTCAGGAGGCTGTGACTTAGAATCTATGCTTCAGATGGCATATGTTCATATACTATTTTTGTCTTGTATTGTGGTGTAGATTCACAGTTCATAGGTCTATCATGCGTTTTTGTTTATCCTGTGTATATTATAAATATTATATATGTATATTTTAAATGTTATAAAATTGCATTACTGATTTTTTGTGTGTGCGTGTGTGTGTGTAGAAAGACCATGAATTCCATCTCTAAACACCTGTAATTCTAACAAATATGACATACATTCTTGTATCAGACCTGATGGTGCTATTAGGCTAAAATTTATATTCTAGATAATTTGTGTATATTATACAATAAAGCCGTGTCTAACAGAATATTTCTACTTGTATTTTCAAAAGGTTAACTAACATTTCCTCTTTATATTCATTGAAAAAGATGGTATGAAAGTGAAAAATCATGTTAGTTGAGGTATTTAGCGGTGTGAAGCATATTTTCATTGTGACTGTATTGTTTGTTTGAAATTGGCCCACTGACAAAGAGCAAGGTAGGGTTTTCTATTAAAAGTTGGACCATTTGTAAGATTTATGGTTGTAGTTATGTTCTTAGTGAAGCCAGAAATTTAAATGTGGCTGCAGGTGTGCCAAAAAAAATGTGTATGTTACATTGCCAGCTTAAACAATGATACATCACATTAGGGAATATGAGGCAGATGAAAGGATATTGTCCTCACTAACTTCTGTGCATAGCAATTGGGGGTGGGTGAAGAGGGAGAGTGAGCGAGAAAGAGAGAGAGAGATAGGGAGAGGAGGGAGAGAGAGAGAGGAGTTTGCTGTGCATATGTTGCTACCAAAAGCTGTAGATGTTGTAAGTGTGGAATAAATTTCTGCATGCCTTTTGTAAGAATTCATAAGTACTGGGTGCTGCACCTTGGATAATATTAAAATGGATCTTGCAGAAGTGGGATGGGGAGGAATGGACTGGATTGATCTGGCTGAGGATAGGGACAGGTAGCAGACAGTTGTAAATGTGGTAATTAACTTTTGGGTTCCATAAAATGTGGGAGATTTCTTGACTAGATAATGACATGTTAGCTTGTCAGTAACTACTCTGCTTCATGCAGTTAGCTACTTAGTTACTTACGATCTGCTTCATTTGTCTCCCTTGATATTATTAATCATATAATTATAACGGGTGTGTTCTGTTTGGAGAAAGTTTCTTTATTAATGTCCTACTCAACTTCATTGGCCAAGCATTTCATTTTTGTCATACTGGTAACCTGTACCACTTTTGTGAAGACCAAGAAACGTGTCTTCCAAGTGGCCTTATTACTATTGAATACTTCCTCTGTCAGAATCCATACTCTTTTCCGTGTGTATGGTAATTGTCAGGGTTATACTTTTTTTAATTTAGGCCATTTTAAGGCTTTGTGAAAAGTAACTTTTATAGAGTTTTTCCCAGTCGATGCCATTAAGGCATATAGGGGGAGTGGGGGGTATAACTCCACTTATCCTCAACCTTGGCAGTAGCTGGGGATGAGTGCTTAACTTCACTCACCAGCAGCTTTACACCTGGGAAAGAACCCTGGTGCCAAATGAATAGGAAGTGGGTGGGTCCCAGAACCAGTCTGGACATTTTGGAGAAGAGAAACATTCCTTGCCCCTACCGTGATTCAAACTCATGACTATCCAGCCAGTAACCTCATCGCTATACTGGCTGAAATTCCCTGGCTCCCTTTTTTTATGCCATAAAGTGTGTTTAATTAGAATATCTTAATTTGGAGTTTTGGGAACTGAAGTTATTAGCCAGTATGATACATTTTGTTTTGAGGCTTAGGCAGTTGTTAGCCACTGTGATGCATTTCGATTTGAGGCTAAGACAGTTATTAGTCAGTGTGGTGCATTTTGTTTGTTAAACTCAGGCTGTGGCATATTTTATTTGCAATCTAAGGTAAATAATCTCTTTTCTCAGTGGAGTTCTTGAAGATGAAAATTCGTGGACTGAGAGTTTGCAGAGAGAAGACTTCCTTGCTTTGCCATGCTTTGCCTCGCCTTGTTGTATGAAGCCATTTTTAGCATCTGCTGTTGTTATGAGTCACCATCCTTGATATAGAAGCTTGGGGGGTTTGTGTTGGCTGTTCCCATGCCAGTTCACTGCCTTCCTCCACGCATGTTGTATCTTGCCTTCACTGTTGTCTCCTGACTGTAGTGGTGGTAGAACTGGTGCTTTGACCTTTTACCTCACACATCATTATGTGTGATTGTAGTTGCAATGTTGTACAGTGTAGTTGGCTCCTTGTCAGTAGCACGTGTAAGTTTTACATATAATGGAACATTCTTATTATGTTGCAGGTTATTAAAAAGGAGTTTATTTTTGAAGTGTAAAATTTGTTTCTACATAGTTTATGTCTACCATTTATAAATTATTTAGGATTCTTATTGTGGGAAGACTTGGAGATAATCTAACCTGCCATCAAAAGTAATTAAAATTTGTGTCTCTGCCTGTCATGTCAGAGGTCCCTTCCTTAAACTAGTTTCAAGTTTGTTGTAAATTGTGTTATTTAAATTTATTAAGTGGGTTAATTTTACTTTAATTTCATGCAGAGAGTATTTTGAACTGTTCTTCATCCACTTCTGATGGAGGATCTCTGCAGCCTAGAAAATTACTTTGATGTATCATCTGTGTATTTTTTTGTCAAGTGTAATATATCTATATTCTATGGCTTAATAAATTTTTTGCATGGTCATAGCTTCATGAATGGTAACACCACTAGAATAAATAAATAAACATGTGTACTGTAATTAACACAGGTATTTGCTTAATTTTTCTTGTTCAACAAGAATATGGTGACGAGTCATGACATTTGAAATATTTAATTTTAGTAATGTTTGAACTTGTGAAGTCTGTCTGTAAGAATGTTTGTGATTGACAGATTGATTGTTTCTTTGGTTGAGGTATCTATTCGTCTGGGATGTTACGCCATGATACTGGGTATTTGGTTCCTCACATTTTGAGACCACTACATTGTCTTGAAACAGCAGCAACCAAACACTCACTGATGCAGCATAATATTTGAGAGGAATAGCTACCTAATCTACACTACTGTGAGAAACCTGGAAACGCTGCCTTTAGGTTAAATATTTATGCAGCTGCACAGGTTATGTACTGTCAAGTGAGATGGAAAGATGATCATGAATAGTTAGTGATTAAGAATATAAAAGGGGGCAGTCCTGGCCTGGAGGGACAGTGGCATGACAGCAGCATAACCAAAATTTTGATCAAGTACCTTTCATGTTCAAGTCTTAGAATCTTACCGCTTCACCAACATTCATGGTAAGAAGAACTTTTATGAATGTAGTTGTTTCATTGACTTCCACGTTTAAGTAAGGAATCACAGTGCTTTAGAATACAGCTGGTTTTCCAGCAGAACAGGCATCACACTCTGTGGTAAGGTGACAAATACATATAACTGTTACTCTTATGTACAAGTTTTTTCATTGTGGTGCTCAGTAATAATGAATTTTAGCAACTGAATTGTGCACATGTAAAAAGACGGAACGTAGCATCGTGTCATTTTCTGATCTTTGCATCATGGACTCGTCTCAGATTGTCATTGTAGATATTGTGTAGTACATTGTAATTATTGTTAGGATCTAGATTATTTGTTGTATTTCTTTGAAGAAGTTATTTATATGTCTCTGTTAATTTTGTCATGTTAAATTTATTGGTTATAATATTTAAGTTTTACTCAGTCAAAATATTTTCTAAATTTTGACTTACAAACAATGTCTCATTTACCTTTCTATGTATGTTGGGTAGCTATCTCCTTAAACTACAGATTGAATAATAAATTTAAGAACTGTAGTCAAATTTCACAGGAGCATGTGTTTAATGATACTGCATGCACTCATCACAGTCAGTATTATATGCTTACCCAAATGGTTTATTCAGGTATTTGTATTCATTGACAGTTTCAAATAGCAGGGAACAGAATTATGCAGATTATATACCAGTTTTGCAATGGAAATTATGTTCCACCTAATTGGCAATCTCCTCACACATTTACTCAAAAAAATGTGCCAACATGCACTGGAACAAAAGACGATTTGCTTGATTTTGGCTTACTGTATATGAACAGTGTACCTAAATGGATTGTAATTGCGTAAGTCACATTAATTTCTCAGTTTTTGGAAGTCTGACCTCAAAACTTACTTTACCAGATCAGGTGTATGAATGAAGAAAGTAATAGGTATTACATATTATGACTGTATTTTTTCTTAATTATCCAGCATGCAGATGGCATAAGTGTGGCACAGTGTTATGTTTAGATTGTCTATAGGCTCTTTGCAGTGCCATATTTCTTGTAATTTTCCTGTAATATTGTTGTGTGACATAAGTCAAGAAAGAGGAGATGGTCAGGATGTAACATCATGTATCTGGGAAGTAATAAATGCAAACTGTTTTTCAGAAACCATTATAGGAATAGGGTGGGAAGAGATAGACTAGATTGAAATGATTCAGGGTAGGGTGCAATGACAGGCTTTTGTGAACGTGGTGTTGGATCATCTGGGATGTTTTGCCATGTTGATTAGTAAGTAGTTACCATTGTTGCAGAGGATCATAATGCCTTCATCTTCATTTAAGCAGTCCAGTACTGTCGTTCCTCAGAACATTGGTTCAGAATGTTGATAACTATTTACCAGTTAACATGATATCCCAGAAGACTTGAACCTTCAGTAACTTTGCTGTGAAAACCTGAAATCTTGTGTGCTGATAGACCTTTTAGTTATGCCAAAGAAGAATTTCTTGACCAACTGAACAACTTTTCAAGATGTTCCTATACCATAAAATAAGGTTTTTTAGTTGTTATAAAAATTAATGTATTGAATTATAATTACATTTCTTGCAACTAATTCTACTGCATGGTCCATATTCTCCCCAGAATAATGCTTCATAGAAAACTGGCTGTGGATTGGGTGGCTTCCCTCTCTCTCTGCAGGCGCATTCTGGGATGGTACCTCAAACCAGACCCTGAGTGATTCCCTCCACATCCTTTTGGGTGTATTAGTCAGTAGCCATCATACTATTCTGTGCGGTATAGTCTGAGCTACTGACAGCCTCATTAAATAAACCATAAATAACTACATGTTTCATCGCCAGCATAAACCATGTAAGGGTGACTATACGTTTGTGCTGTCTGCCCCTTCTGGCACTCCAAAGAGTGTTTTAGGTTAATTTACACAGAGGAGCATAAAGAACCACATTAGAACAAGCTTGTATTGTAGATCTTATGACTACCAAACATGTAGTGTGACATGTTGACTTGTTACAATACAGTGTGACTTAACCTCTTGAGGTTTTTAGCATCACACTTATAACAGATGAGAATTTTGTGTTAGACTTTTTGATATGTTTGTAAGAAACCACATATCGTCTGTCTCTTAGGCGGCAGCACTCACCACGAGGAACTGGACAATGTTTACCTCATGCTGGACCCACAGCTTCATCCCATCACCCCAAATACATCTTGCCAACAGTCTGTGCAGATCTTTGAGCAGCACAAGCAGGTAAATGTCTTGTACTCTGCTACGAGCCTGATGTAGAGGTGTTAGAATATAATTTTCATGTGTGTCATCTGCACTCAAAGTTTCCAAAAGGTGTATATTCATTTTCCTCTCACATTTGTTGCTGGGGTTATTTTTATTTTATTCAGTTTTATATATGTGCTTTATAGAACATTCTGATCAGTGTAAAGAAATGAAGGATTTTTTACTTATTTTGTAGTTTATTGATGAGGTATAAATAATAACAGGTCGTACATTCCAAACTAACAATTAATTTTAGATTTGTATTTAATTATTTATAGGACTCATTGTTGTCATACAGAATCCCACTGCTGTGGAAAGTTCAAATAGTATGTAAAAGTTCTTTTGCCACTTCAGAAACTTTGAAAATATTGTTTGGTAGTAACTTACTATGTTTGCTCTGTGTCACGCACATCACTATATACAGCAGCTATAAACTAATAATTATAAATTCTGTGAACCGTTGGTGTGTATAACCTCTGTCAGTACAGATGTCCATTGTTACATTTTTAGGATTTTAGGTAAGAGTTCCTTTTTTTTTATTATTTATTTATTTTTTTTTAATTTGCAGCCATCATGTTTGTGATTTAAAAACAAAAAACATTTCTGTTAAGTGTTAAGTAGATTATTTAAAATGTCCCTTTTTTCAGCTAGCACAAGAATACTTGAAAGTACAGACAGAAATTGCATACTTATCTCGCTACAAGGCCCAGCTGGCAGAAAGACTGAGTGAAGCTGAAGGTTTGAGTCAGCTGGACCAGCAGGATTCTGAGCGTCATCAGGAAGAACTCAGAAAACTTGAAAATGAGAGGGTGCGTAAAATTGCTGTTTGACCAGTGTGAAATACTGTATGGTATTGCCTAATTCATAAAACATTAATTTTGGTGTGAAATTAAGAAGGAAATAAATTCACTCACCTTCTTAAGTATGAAAACTGACACAGTGAAAATGTCTTAACCTGAAGGCTATAGGATCAGGTATAAAATCCAGGTTTTGTGGACTGAATGGAAGATGTCATGTGTGGCACACTTAACCAATATGCATTCTGTGTGTTGCATGACATGAAGATTGAGTTCTTAAATAGCAATAATAAAGCAGTATCTTTTTTTAACCACTCCGTCTCATTTTCTGGAGAAAATGTTTGTTCCTCTTGTGTTAGTTCAGTGACTCCTTGTATGAGTCATGATAGTTTTATATGAAACAGTGAAGGAAATGTGTGAGAGATTTCATTATAGAGTTAGACTTGAATGAGCTTTCTTTCATAAAATTTATTAAAAAGACCAACAAATGCACTTGGATTTGTGAATGTGATTTTATTACATAGGGACCACTGACAAGTGCATTTTTTGGTCTTTTAATAAATTTTATGCATCTAATTAATGCATGGAACATGGAACATATGAAACAGAGCTTTCTTTCATTTCTAACCCATCATGTTCATACCCATGGTGTGGCTCAAAGTAGGGACCAGTGTCAGGCTGTTGTGAACATTGTAATGATCTCTTGGGTTTCGTGAAATGCGGATAAATTCTTGACTAGCTGAGCAACTGTTAACGTCTCAAGGGAGAGACTGCTCCTTGGAGTTACTTGTTGCTTGCGGTGAAAATTCTTGAATGAGCTGTTGTCTTCTGTACTATAAGCATACAAATTCAAACAGGAAGGATGAAACTGTCAAGATACAATGTCAGCTGTGTGTGAAAGAAAAAGTTTTTAAAATAGTCCTTTTCCTTCCAGGAGAGTTTGTTGGCGTTACACCGAAACCTGAAAAGGCAGCTCGATATTATACATCGGCGGCGTAGAAACAGTGTGGGTGATGGTGGCTGGGTAGTCATACAGAACCAAAACCATTCCCATGTACCCTAACCTCAGCTGAATCCACTTTATCAAGTACTTTGGAAAGTATCCATGGTACATTTTATCCTGAGAACCTAAGCATGACTGGTGAAAACAGAATTTATAATTGCATAAAGTATATTTACTGTGACATGCTTAAAATATTTTCTGATTTAAAGAAACCATAAAGATGCAATATGTGATATTAATTCAGGGTACCATGCGAGCCATATGGTGTAAATGAATAGATTGAGAGGATTATTAGCTGAACAGTGTTGGTATGCAAGGTTATGAACCAAATATGCATACTTCAAAAAGCTGGTTGACAGGTGTGTGCAATGTATGTGGATGATGAGAGATCTTCATTCTGGGAACATGCTGGTGTTCTTGATGAAACAGAGTACTACCTGCCTACATTACTTTTCAGTTTATGAGGGAAGTAGAGAACACTGCTGACTTGTGTGGCTGGTTGTAAATTTACTACTGGGAAGAGAGGGAAAATGAATATCCCTGACAGTAGACCGACTAGGAACTGGCAATTTAACCCCTTCCTTCACTCCCTATGATACCTTGAATTAGCCACGTACTTCCTGCATTTAAAGTTTATGTGGTCAAGTAGTATAGGTATAATAAAGGGTAAAATTGATACCTTACATCACAGTTTTACATTCTCTAGTCATTTCTAGTGACTCTTTGAAAGCTGCCTATGTTGCATTACTTTCTTTCATCTTACCTTGTGAGTCCCACAAGATAATGTTTATCACATACCTTATGTATTGCGTTTAATTTGAAATAGAACTTGAAGACTTGAGAGAAGGTAAAAGATAAGAATGTTTGCATTAACCCTTATCCTGCTAACGTGGAGAATATGGTGAGCTAATAATGCCAGCAAATTGCAGATGGGATTTAATTTGCATTTAAAGGGTTAAACATGGAGCACAGTTCATGTAAGAGCAGACTATTAAGGAGTGTCTCAGTCTCATCTGGATGAAGCTGTCATACAGTGAGACAATCAACTGTTAACCCACATAGACAACTCACAGCACTTTCAAGGATTCATCACATAATAATTAGACAGATGATCTGCAGCATCATAATCTGATACATGAAGACAATTGTCATTACTTTTTAAATCCCCATTTAATCTATGAAGAGCTTTTGGTGTTCATTTTGGAAGCAGTTGGAAAAGCCATCTCTCTGTCAGTGCAGAATGCTGACCAGTGTTTAGTTCAGCATCATGTCTACAATGAGCTCAGTGAATTTTTTTATTCATCAGACAGAAATCCAAGAAATGGGACGGAAAAGTTCTAGGGCTGTGGGATTTTGCTCTGAAATTTTCTGTTTGTTAGTGCATTACTGAAATAGTCAGCATGAAAGTGCTAGTCCAGTATTGTATAATGTGCATAACTTGTACTGTGATGTTGGAGTCCCCAGTAATTGTAGCTGTTATTTTTATATAACTGTAGTTATTGTTGGAATTGGACATACTTCAAAACTGTATTCTGTTTTTGATTGTCAACACAACATAAAGGTATTTAGGTGAAATTAGAAAAAATCTCCTGGGTTTGGTAGCAGCTTTAAAGAATACAGGTACATAATCAGCAGTCTTGTAGTTGGTAGAATTATGTGACTCACTTTTCAGCTCATATTGTGTACTTTTTGTGTGCACACTTTGGTTCAGGAAAAATGTAACTAATTAATAACAAATAATCTCGTAATTGATATGAGTCCAGTCTTGTTGGCAAGAGTATTTAAAATCCAGTCTCATTATATTTCCTCTCAGCTCTGTTAAGTATAGATCTGAATGTCACTGAGGAGAGAAATGAGGGGGAAAATGTAGGAGTTATTTATTGTCAAATTTTAGTCAGTTATTGGATATCTTTGTGGTTAATCAGTAGATGACAGCAATAAGTACAGAAAAATATTGTTATATATTTGTTCTGATTATGGGATTTATCATGTAAAGTTGGTAGGACTGCCATGGAGCAGGTGTTAACAGGCTGCAGATTGTAGATTTAATGTCAAGTCAATATAACAGTTTTTAACTTAAGCTTTTTATGGGGGAAAAAAATCTATTTGAAATTTCAGAATTAATGGATTTTGTCTATAAGAGGGATTAGACATGCAGACATACCAGTCTGGTGTGATTTTCTGGAATCAGTGCAACAACAGTCACTGTACAAATTAGAATGGGATAGATTCTGACTCATGGGTAGCACATAGTATGATTAATTATTGAGAAACAGTTTCATGAATATTTGATAGACAATGAATGAAAATATTAGAAACCATCTTGGGAAGAGCAAAATAATACAGGAATCTAGAATTTACCTGAAGAACACTGTGTTCTGGGATGGGGTGCTGTATAATGTGATGGGTATGTACAGTAGAGTCTCGTTTTGCAATGATTCACTTTTATAACCCTTGTCGAGTTCGACAGAGCACTCCTGATTAGTGGTGCATCACTGTCGCAACTCAATTGTCCTTTCTGTGCACTTCTAGCTCTTTTTCGGCGTGTGTGTGTTTCTTATTTTTCTGTTTTAATGAAGAAGAAAAAATCAAAACAATTGACGTTACTTTCTTTCTTGATGTCTTCCAACGCACGGCCTGGGCCTTCTTCAACAAAATAAAAAGTGACTTGAGTGATTTTTTTCAATTATCTGTGTTATTTTCTATATACCTAATTCATTAAATGAAAATTGTGTGTCATAATATAAAGAAATATTATAAATTATAAAATTATTTGACTAATTTGTTTGGCGCATGAACCTGTCTCAATTTACAACCAAATATTCGAGAATGTAACCCTGTTGTAAAACGAGAGCCTACTGTATTTACATTTTAAGTAGCCTGCTGCCTCCATCTTCAGGGAACCCTGCATTATGTCACATCCCAGAACACAGTAGTCTTCATGGTTATTATCAGGACTTCAAATCTCACAGACCATCCACATACCTGTCTTTGTAAAATTATCTGTCAAAAATGTACAACTTTCTAACAGCAGGTGGAAATGTCAGTTCTTTACAGTAAACATATATAATGATGTTCTTATGTGAAGTGTGTTTGGACACAACTTCTACCAGGTACCCATTGTATAGGATGCTTGGTGGGCCTCAGAGCCAGTTTGAATAATTTTTGAGAAGAGAAATATCTCTTGCCACGTTGGGGTTCGAAACCCAGATTGAGCGTAATAATAACACAGTGTTTATTCTAGTCATGAGATTGGCATACACAATCAGTGAATGCATAAGTCAGTGGGCTTGTAATATACTGTTTTAAAAAAATACAGTCAATTTTTTCTATGCCTCTCAGCTTTTTGTGCCCAAGGCAAGTCCGTCACATGTCTCAACCCATGTTGCTGTTTTGCTGATTAGGCATTAAATTTCACTTGCTTTTAGTAAAAGTTGCATCAGTTAAAAAATTAAATTCGACTTTAAATTTGTGTCTTCTTAACAGAAAACCAAATAATTTTGTATTAACTACATTATATTGCTGACACAGTACAGTGTTGCACGGTTATTGTCTTTGTACTTATGCTGTAGGGTCAGAAGTCCATTTTCCTTGTAGTTTGTTTAATATTTATTATTTTTATAAAGGTTTAAATAAAAGTTGCATGTGTTAACATTGGTTGTGTTTTCGTTATGTAAATGTACAGATCTTGAACAGTGAAATTTTTTAGATGATGTCTGAAATTTGATTTGAGCCAGATATGAAAGTGGGTTTAATGTTTGACTGATTTTAAGTACAAAACAGAAACTAAATTTGGTGCACAATTTTTCTTTTGTACCTGTCAGAATGTGTTAAGGGATTCCATAGGATTAACTTACAACCTCCCCACTTTCCTCCAGCCCCCAGTATGTTTTCATTTTATGCACCCTATGCAAATAATTTATATCTACAAAAGTTGCATTAGATTTCCATAGAGATTGAAGTATGCCGTGATGTCACAAATTTGACGTCGTGTTCATTACCCTATGGTACAGTACGCTTCATTCATAAGCTTACGGAAACCTCCATTTTAGTTGCCATCATTTTTATCACGGTTGTTGTGGCTTTTGTAGGTACTAATACTCTTAATAGCTTTTTCATGATAGTATAGTTCTTCTCTCACAAGTTGCTTTAACAAATCAGGCCAGTATTATGGAGTACCCAGTTCATTTGTTCGCTGGGAATTTGGCATCTGGACTGAGGTTTTCATGGCATTCCTTGCTTGTCGTAGGTGAACACCAGACTAGTACTTATGAATAGGCACTCCTGGAAGTATTCCTGTTCATTTTCCACAAAGTGTGTTACTGTATTTTATTTTGGACTATATAACCTCAGAAACAGGAAATGAATGACTGAATGAACAATATTTTAAGATATTTCCAGTTTCCTTTCCAGCTTACTTTCAAAATATTTGTTGTACACAAAATCTGAAGCACTTAGGTAGTGAGGTTATGATTCATGTGTTTCATGGGGAATAGTGCATTTCGATTTTAAAATGAGAAAACCATAGATATTGGAGTTTACATCACATGACAGACTTTTTTTTTTGTTGTTACGGTAAAGGAAGTCATTGTATTATGACACATTAAGTTGGACTTTACTGTTGAATCAAGATATGTAGGTGTTACAGAGGTGGTGAAACTGCTTTCATATGTGTAATATTTAAAATTATTGATTCAGATGAATGTGTTAAGAAAAAGGGTTAGCATCATTGTAGGTGTTTTTTAGTGGGACTTAAAAATTCTTGTACTATAGTGAAATTTCAATATTGATGTTTCTGACTGGATTTTTTTTCTATCTTAATTCAGGTTTATGATGTCAGAATTTTTATGCTGAACAGACACTGAGCAGAACGTAATCTTTCTGTAGTCTATTCTGTTTGCGGTGTACATAGCATCATCCAAATGTGACTGAGATTTTTTTAAATTCACGTAACAGGTACAATGCCACTGGCTACACACAGACCATGACAGTTAGTTTCCAGTACCATAAAATTTCTGTGAAATTAAATTCAGGATATTAGCAAATAGATTCACAAATTCAGTGGAACAGTTAATGACTACAATGTAGATGAGTGGATTCATACCATACCAGAAGGATGTTATGGCAAATACCTCTTGACTTTTGTGCAGAAGGTGTTGGGTAGGCTGCTGGCTGTCCTGAATGGTTTTGTGATTTTGCTGAGTCTCCAAGCATATACCAGATAAATCTTTAAATAGGTCATGAGTACAATTCATGATTATCTTGATTCCTTTAGCACTCTATAACCCATGTCAAAGCAATGTTCATAAATGATCTAAAAATCAGTGAAACCTCCCTTCAGAAATATCAAATGCAGTTAGCATCCCATCTGTCAGTGTTATGTAGCAATACTATATCTAGCTGTGTAACAGTTTTTATTTTAACAGCAATTCAGATCTCAAGAAAGACTGTTAGTTTCACTGCTAAGAACAACCATCAGTATGTAAACTTGACATATATTTTCCTGCATTTTCTGATGTAATTTTCACACTGTGATTTGAATATCCTTACCACCTTACCATTTATAGTAAATTTGAAGTAATTTTGAAATTCTAATTCCTGTGATTGTTTTGATATGTGATCAGAGAAAAGTTAGTTTGAACTTTTAAAAGTATCAATTTCCTGTCACCAGCCTTTCAACCTTACTAGCATCTGCTTGTCTGAGAAAGATGAGAGACTCCTGTTCTGTGGTTGACTGAAACACTTTGGAAAATTAGTTTGTCTGGTTGCTGAGTGGTCAGTAATACTGACATTGTGTTTTTAGAATGCAAGCAGAAATATTATAATATAGACTGCTAGTACCTACTGATACCTACAATTATTTATTTGCAATCAAATATTTTGAAATAACTGGTAATTCTTCAAGTTTAAGTGTCTACGTATGAGCATATGAGCTAGAAACTGCATAACAAGGAGAAAGTGATTCCTGGGGGGAGGGGAACCATTATTTTGTTAACTGATAAGTGTGTTAGTCATCATTTATTTTATTATAAGAGGTAATTATGTATATGTATATATGTGTGTGTGTACATTTTAGGATCAATTGTAAAATATGCACCTGAAATATTTGTAACTTTTGTAAGCTTCTGTAGTAGGTTAAGTATACCCCTGAATTCAGATTAATGGCAAAAAGAGATAATAAAGGGGCCACTTTCTTCATGATAATAAATTGTCATTGAACCAGAAGATAAACATTTCTTTGTATGCCTATGATACTTGTGGGCATGCACGTCTATTTCTCAGTACAGAATTCTTGTGCTTAATTTCTGCTCCCATGGAACCTGTTTCCTCTTCTATTCTTGTCATACAAAGTTAGGTACCATAATACAAATATATATGCTGTTTCCAGAACATATTCCCTGTCTTTGTACAGCACTGAATTCTCACACTGCTAAAAACTGTGTAAAGCAATTTCCTTTGCACTCTGTGTCCTTCCACTGTCCAGTGTATGTTTGTTTTTAGTCCCTGAAGTCTGCCTTTGTTTTCTCCCTCTCCTCTTATTGATTGGCTGTACAAAGGAGCTTTGTCCTGTCACAAGTCTGTGCTCAAGAGGCAGTCATGGAAGGACCCTCCTCTATACAGTGTACTTTCCCATACCATCTTCCAGGTTTCATCCTTTTATTCTGTTAATAACAGACTCTATATTAATGTCTACTCTAATAAATTTAAAAAATGGGTGTAGATTTCTAGTCTTCTGGATGCAGATTACTTGAATCTTCATCAACACTACTGTGAGTATCTCACAAGATGAGCAGATTAGCATAGTAGTTGGTTAGTTAATGGGTGTATAGTTATCTCGGTTGTTATTTGTGACTGTCAAGAAATTAAACCAGAATATAACTTTTCCATCCTCAACCAAGATAAATTGTTTAAAAACACTAATCACTTATGTCCCTAGTGTCTGATGCTTGATACAATCTGTAAAAATTAACTTTCTTGCCATCTCTTGACATATCATTGCATCCAAGCACTTACGGTTTTACATCAATGGAAATTACATTGTTACAGTAACATCCATAAAAAGATTTTTGATACAATTAAACTCAGACATGAAGTTGTGAAAATCAAACTTTGGCATGAACTTAATTTTGGGATGTTTCTACTTGAAGTCCTACACAGTTAGTAGTTGTACCTGATGCTTGTTGTGGTTTTTCTAAGTGTGTTTTGAAAGAATGATAGTTCAGTGCCTTGAAGTAGATTATAACCCTTCCCTGTACTTTGGTATGGGCCAGGATAGTGTAGTCAATATAGTGACTCACTATGGGCTGGACAGTCCAGGGATTGAAGTCTGGTGGGGACTATTTACTGCACCCATCCAGACTGGTGCTGGGGCCTACCTAGCCTCCCATACAATGGGTACCGCATCTTTACCGGGAGTAAGCAGCCAGTGCATGGCGTTGACCACCAACCCCCATCTAGCGCCAAGGTTAAAGAAAAAGTAGAGTTAAATGTCTACTTTCCTTATGGTTTATCATTCATTACTAGTATAACTGTTTAATCTCAGCAGTTATTACAAGTTTCATAATTTAATAAAATAAAAAGTAAACTCTGTGACCTGTTTGAAGATGACGTATCTTTGTGAGTGTGGGTTTCCTGTTTTTAACTTATTTAAGGTTTTTCTACCACAGCTAAATATCTGTCCACTGTGGCCGTGGTGGGAATCGGTATTCTTTGTTTCCATTATATTCCATCCTGTAATATGGTTTACTGTAAGAGCAGCTCTCAGGTTTGTTGTTTCTGTAGTATTTTGGAAATCATCATTACAGGATCCTTATTGCTCACTGAATTAATTTAGTGAAGGTTTTTACATTTAGCATATTGTTATCACTGTTTGTAACCAAGTGTTCCCCTCTTGAAGATTAGCTTGCAAACTGTATGTTACATATCTGTGTCCAGTATCAGAGTTAGTTGATCACTATGATCAACATGAGAGCTATGTGATAACCTGTCAACAATTCTCATTTCCTGATGTGGATATGTAATGTGTTACCTCTGAGGCACAAAATGTTTCTGAAATCCACTATTTTGTCTTAAATTCTTCCATAAAATGACACTTCTATAAGTTCACATGGCAGCATTCAGTCCTCATCCTCTCCAGACATCATTTGTTCACTGCAGTGATGAGTGAATATTATATTCTGTCATGTTGTCATGTCTGTGGTGTGTATGCTGTGATGCAGCATTAACCTGTACACAGATTTAAATGGCTTGAGGTAAGTTCATGTTGGTTTACAGTAATTATGAATAGGGTAATCAAAACAACGAACCGCCTCTATGTCCGTCAAACACAACTCATATTTACAAGAAGATAAACCATAAGCGCAGCTAAATGCTTCGGCTATTTATCTGGCCATTATTTGGGTGTATGGAAGAAGATAAGAAGAAACAATTTTATGTCTGTGGGCGATCTCACAAGGTTGAAATTTCAATTTTGTTATAGTTGTATGTAATGTAATGTGTAAAGACTGAATATAAGAGTATAACAGTTATAAGATCTGTACAGTGTGTATATATATATATATATATATAGAAATGATTGCTGGGGTGTAGCTGTACTGCATATAGAAAATAAATCTTATTTTGGGCGAAGTGAAATTTGAAGGCAGTGCTGATGCATAAAATTCAAATTATTGGATGTCATTTGTAGGCCTATATTAGGGAAACCTTAATTGCCAAACTGTTAATTAACATCTGTAACAGGACAGAAGTTATACTTTCCTGTATGGGGTAATTGCTCAAGTCTCTTGTGCTTATGCCTTACACATTACACCTATTACAATTTCACTGGAAATTTTTCTGTTTGTTGCACTTTATGACAGTCTGGTAAGAAACTTCAGCACAAACTGTACGCACTTAAGATCTGTGTGCTATATGTCCATCACTGAACAGAATAGTGGAGCTATAAAATTGTTCATGTAAGTGATGCAACCTGCAGGTGAGGTGGACACGTGATTTGTGCAAATGTGTTTTCTGGGCAAAGGTAGAGAGGCCATTAAAAATAATCTTGGGAATTTGAGCAGGAATCCCATTGGCCCAGCATTTGATAGGTCCCTTCTGCAGTGAACTTGTTCTGCTGCTAGAACCACTACGTCACTGGCACTGACATGTTTGATTCTTACCTTTTAGCACTTGCTTGAGATGGCTGAACATTTAGAAGTTACATGATGACATGCCTATCTTCACAGAAAGCTTCCTCCACTTCTGTAATTTTCACAGGTTTTGCAGTAATGTGGGCTCTAATATAACTGTTCTGTTGCAGGACTTATGATCAGCTGCTGGTGTGCCATGCACACAGCAATGTGATCCCCAGTGACAGGCCATATTCTTGATCAGTACTGGGCACAGATTTTATTTGAACAGCCCCTATGTGTTGGTTGTATTGTGTAAGTAAGTTACAGGTATAACCTGTTAAAAATCTCACACACCTCTACAACAACTGCATGTGTCAGTATAAGTTTTGTACTCCTGACCTTTGGGAAGGTGTGAGTACTTATAATGACACAGGCACAAACATATTACTGCAAATGGAAGTCTGTTGAATCATAAAGAGTGATGACTTTTTCTCACACTGGTTATTACCATGCCAGCAAATGGAAATGCATTAAGAGATGTGATGTCTGGGACCAAAGGGTTGTCACATATTCTACCACAATTGATGTTGGAACATAATGTTTATGGTGTATCTCAGTGTATTTAGTAACTTCATGGGCAGATTGAACCATTTAATTCGCCACTTGATATCCTGTCCTGTATAGAGTAGAGAACCAACAAGACACCCATATTGCACTCTTTTTATAATCATACTTACAGCATTGCTGCCAGTGGATGGAAGGCTCTTAGTCATCATCCAGTACCAGATATAGCTTTAGCTATAATATATTCATAACATGACCGTTGAAGAGAACACATTTAGAACAATATTAAGATTCTGGAATACCTAAATATACAATGATCTCTTGGTTCAAATATGGCATCAGTTATTCATATCCCAATAAAATAATGGGCAGATTGTAGGTAACTATACTTTCTAAAGTGTTAATATATTAACATCCCAAATGTGTTTGTAAATAATTACTGTCTTTTCTTCTTGGTGTTCACTAGCACTGACCCACAGTAATACATTGGCTGACAAAATAATTGAATTTGAGATTCTCCATGCAGTATGTTTCCATCTAGTACCAAGGTTACAAAAGAATGGAGCTGTAACTGTACTCCTCCTGTATGCCATTATGGTGTGCAGACACATGACTTTTATACCTTTTACTATACTTTACACTATGATAACTGTTGTCCACACTTGTGTAAGTGTTGTCTATGTTATAATCCAGTGTTGTCATTGGTATCAAATGACTGTATTGTTAGACTGAATGGGGTTCTCAATAATTGTACACTGAAACAACAGACTATATTTTTTCATGCTGCATTTTAATGTTCTAACAATGCAACTACAAGGATTATATCCACATGACCTATTACATTAAAATATAATTGTAAGTGAATGTATATGTATATATATCACAGGAAAGTTTCATATTTTTAACTGTAGTGTCCATAAAATAAAATATGTTTTATTTTTGTGACGGTACTACATTTTAAATATGTATTTTTGTACATATGCAGTTAAAGTACATATTTAAACTTTAGAGCGTTGCTCTTACTTATTAATTTATGTCTTGAAAATGTCAAAACATGTTAAAGTGTAAACTTTCCTAATAGATGTTCAAAAACCAATTACAAGTGTTTTATCCATATAAAAATACTTTTTTTATTTTTAAAATACCTCTTGGCATGGAACATAAACTTTGAGGTCATCTCCATCCATCCAGAAATCAGTGTGATAAGCTTCATGAGGTTTCATCATAACTGTGAGTTGTAAAACAGAAGATATTCATTTTTCAGAATATTTTACTTACATTTATGTGAAATGTGTTCAACATTTTGCTAGATTTTGTCCATCGGGTATGACATCTTTGGAACGGCTATCCATAAAGGGGAAATTTTAAGAGAAACATACATTTTGATATATAATTACTTAGAACTGCTGAACATTTAATGTGAGTAGTAGTAAGGCCATCCTGATAGCTCGGATTGATAGAACTAATGTGAAGGACTTGTTATTGAATGAATATGCAATTCACATACGTAAATCTAATATAGTTAGCACAGCTAACATAGTGTGTAAAGTACATTCGTGTAAGTGTAGTAAAATTGGATGCATCAATTAAAGTTCATAATTTTCTTTGTGTATTAAATTTCAATCTGTGATGAGTTGATCCACTGTTCATCAAAACCCTTTGATTAGTAAGCTTTGTTCGCAAACCAACGTCCTTCAGGAGTAAGGAGTTTCTATCAGGGATGCAAGTACTGTACATGATAAATGTAGAAAGATTTTTTGCATGTAAGTGTTGGTGCAGACTTGTTAAAACCATTATTAACTTGTGTTTTTGCACACTATTAAGCCAAGTTTCATATAAACTTAAACAGGGCCTATACACTTAAGAGTTGAGGTGTCCAAAAATGATATTTCTGTACTTTTATGGATCATGTTCAATCCCAGAGTTATGAATGCTTGACATGAATATTTAGTTAAGTGTTGTGAATGAAATTACGAATTTATAAGAGAAAAATAAAGCTCATCATGATTTTTCTGAAGTTATACAGCTCAGCAAGATATTGTTCCAATATTCTCTTAAGGATTACTGTGCAGTTTACATGTGTGTAATTGTGTAAGCCTTCTGATGGAAAATCAAGGGTAAATACCACACCAGAATACTTTTAGTTACTTGGAAAGGGGAAGAATTTTTGTGTTTAGCAATGAATGAAATATGTTGAAACATTTCTACATACTATTTGATCACTGCTGGTTTAAACTACAGAAGCATCTATGTAAGTTACAACATATTACTGAAACCATATGGAGACACAGAGGTCAACAGATCTGTAACGTTATGGCCTTCATTTAGATCTAGTTGACAGTAGCATGACTGCAGCAGTGACACCTCCGCCAACCATAGCAGTCAGTGTGCTGTGACTGTCCCTGCAATGAATCATGAAGAAAACTGTCTAATTGGGAGCATAACACTTTATAAAATGTAGTGCATATTTTTCCAGTTTCAATCTTTACAAACATTTTCAGATATTATGGTCTTTTGTGTTGATATCATGTTGTTGCCTGTTTGTTGTGTATAGGTTTTGGAGGAATATTCCTGCTTCATTGTCAGGGTTGAAGTTTGACTTTAGTTACAGTGTTTATCTCCAAACTATTGTACTGACCTACCAGACTACAATACAGTGTCGTAACTCAAAAGGCGCATGAATTATTCTTTTCAGTATTGCAATTTCGCATACATTATTTATTGTGATGCTAATTTATTAGATTTATATTGTTGTGGATATGAGTTTTGTTCTTGATGGAAGACTCCCTTTGTGTTGCATAAAGTATTAATATAATAGAAAAATGCAGTCTAACACTTAGGTGTCCAGCCCACAGCCTGCAGATGCATATGTAAATTGTGTATATACTATACAAATTTTACAAAAATTTAGGCACTTAGGTATACCACTTACTATTATTTTCCCACAAGCAACCCACAAACCAGCCCACAATAATGCATGTGGCCTGTTGCTGTAAAAATTTGGAGACCCATGGTCTAATGCAACTAAAATCAATAGATTTTGTTTTTATATAAGTTGCTGCATGTTTCGACGTCATTGGGACATCATCAGGCTTATAGAGTTTGTAAGAGGTGGCTAGATGTATATCATTAACAATGATCATTGCATGGATTGAAGTCTCATCCTTACAGTCACATAATTGTGATTGTAAGGATGAGATCTCAGCCCGTGAGACAGTACAACTAGCCTCCTTTTATGTATATTTTATAAGCCTGATGATGACTCGATTAGGTCTAAACATGTAGCATTTTTATATGGAAACAACATCTGTTGTATTTATAATCAAATCCTTTTGTTATACTGTAGTTTTATATTATGTAAATGTTGTTAGAGGGGACCGCGGTGGCATAGTGGTTAAGGTGCTATGCTACAAATCATAAGGTCGCTGGTTCGATCCCAGATGGTGTCATTGGAATTTCTCATTGACATAATCCTTCTGATTGCACTATGGCCCTGGGGTCGACTCAGCCTCTAACAGAAATGAGTACCATGAGCATTTCCTGGGGTAAAGGCGGCCGGTGCATAATACTGACAACCTTACCACCATCCTGTGCCATTGGCATGTAATCTAGGAACCTTAACTTCCTGGAACCCTCTGGGCCATTCCAGGCCTGTAATGGGATTGCTTTACCTTTGCCTTTAAATGTTGTTAGAAGACCAGTAATACTGCAGATATCTTTGCAAAGAGTTAGGAATTATTTCCAGTTATGTTTCATTGAGCTTCCACTGTATGAGAAAAGTTTCAGTAACAGTTATTAATTGTAATAAGATTTCTATTTGTATTATTTATGAATTTTTGTAACATGAGTCATGTATGGTAAAAGAGGTAAACATTTATGCTTTCAAAGCAGTGTAACTGAGGACTCTGTTCTTCTGGTATATGATGCTGCATCACTGGGTAATTGGTTCCTTACATTTTGAGATGGCACAGTGGTTTGATCTTCAAGGGTCAAAATGACCAGGAAGACCCTTGAAGGTGAGTCAACTACATTGTCTTGAAACACTGGTAACAAATTACTGGATGCAGCAACACATCCCAGAAGAATAGAGACCTCAAAACTGATAAAGTTTGATTTCTGCTTCATGTGGGTTATGCTGGACTGATATGGACCAGAATTAAATTTATATCATGTATAGTTTAGGCTTCCAATAACAGATTTAATTTAAATATGTTTACTTGGAATACACAGAGAGGCAGGTGATTTACCACCTCTATGTGCGTTCACTTCATGCACTCTGGACAAAAAAATGTGCTATAATTATTTTGGACTGTAATGTTTGTAACAAAGCAGTAGACCAAGACCAAATTTTACATTTAAGTGGGTTATACTCCTGATTTGTATACGCAAGGCTAAGTGTTTAGATCTCAGTCCAGAGACCAGCTATCTTGTTTGAATATTTTTGTGGTGTTTCTCAGTACTTTCAAGCAAATATGGGGACAAGATCTTAAATCTGACCATAACTGCTTCGTTATACATATTTTCCATCATCCTTCCCATATTATCATAAATTGATCTGAACTACTGAGTGTCTTTAACAGACCATAAATAGAACGTAAGTTATCACAGTTATCAGTACTGATGTGTACTTTATGATCAGACATGTTCTGCTAAGTCTCACAAATGTGTGTGCTATGTAAGAAAATTTCTGAACAAATGTCCTATAATACCAATTGTTGACTTGAGAACTTTTGTTTAATTTCTTTTTTTCAGATTTCTAAAATATTTTCTGCAATATAATCATGCAGTACAGGAGGTTTATATTTACCTCATGACTGGAGGAGATGTCTTGGTGGAGTCAAAGAGAGTCAGGCCATCAGGTACGAAAGCATAGTTGGAGATTGGCTGGAAGAGGAGTTCATACCTGAACTAATTATCACTAGACATGTAATTCACATTTAAAGACTTAATTAAATTGAATGTATATTATGTTGTGAATGCAGTATGATCATTAGTATTACTAGTGTGTGTCTTGAATCCCTACAGTAATTCAGAATAGAGTTCTTACCCAGATACATCAACTGTTGCTGCTGCTGTGATTATCTGTCATATTTCATAATAACAATAAAATTATATTCTCCTCTTAGTAAGCTTTTCATGAAAAATTTAATAAATGAATGGTGTAAGCATGAAGAAAAAGTGGACATGAAGCTCTGGGAATAAAATTCACATAAAAGTGTTAATTACATATCATGATTGGTAGTTTAACTTTAAAAAGTTACTGAAATTATTTGATTTGTTTGTAATTTAGTTTCTATAAGAACAAAGAGGATTTTATTATGTTGCAATTAGAATTGACAAGAGGCAATAGTGGTTTCCTGGAGGAACTGAATGATAACAGATCCTGGGCCAATTAGGATGCATATCTACTGGGTGAGTAGAGCACTGCTCTGTCATGTTTTGTAAATCAGTTACCTTATATATATGAAGGTTGCTGGTGATTTTGGTGTAAAAGTAAATTTTACAGTCACCATGCCTGGAGTTTTTAAAATATAAATCATGCTAGCAAAATGTTCTATCAGTTATGAAGCCCCAGCTTAGGAGTTCAAGGTACGTGGTGGCTGTTCGCTTGTATTGTAACAGATGAGGAGGACATCTATAAAAAAGCAGTTGCCAATTTCACACAAAAGCCTACCTCATTATTATTCTGTGTAACACTTGGAATTTGAGCCAAATATATCCTGAATTTGTAAAATATTTAATGTAGTTAATAAAACAGTTTATGTGTGAGTTTTTAGGCTTTTTGAGCAGTACAGTTGAAGTCTTCATTTTTCTAGGATATGGCGATGTGTCCCTAGGAAACTGGCACCCTATGTTTCACGACAGAAGGACAGAGACCTGATACACTTAATGTGTGGAACTTGGGAATGTATTCAACGTGGGCTGAATGACATGAGACTAGTCCTACAACATGTGAAATTATTGTCCATACTGCTCTGTCCCAGATGTCGCTAATGCCTAACCACCCTCCTGTCAATAGGATACCTAGAGTTTTTTTTGTAGGACTAATGCTTCTGGAGAGAAGGAAAATGTTCACCTAACTCCCTTGGGCTAGAGGCAGTGCCTAAGTGCATGCATTTTCACATCCAAACACCCTTCTGTGCATGGTTCTCAGACATTACTACTAAAACAGTGTAATTTACGAGTGTAGACAGTTTACCTTTTCAGTGAAGAAACTGTTGAGATGATCCAACTTAGGTGGGAATGTTGATTCCTCATCAAAGCTTATCAGGGATGTAACACCTTCCTTCCATATTGCTAGTGCAGGCCACATTACAGTTAGAGTAGCTAGTACACAGTTTACGAATTCAGTGACCTTCTCAGACCAGTTGAAATACTGAGTTGAAATAAAACCCACAGCAGACTTCTGAACCTTTTCCATTGACAAAGCAATATCAAAAAATGATTCAGTCTTCAGTGTTGTATTATCCATAGTACTAAAATATTTCTCAGGAAGTCCAAAACCCTGGTGCAGAACTTGATTCTTTGAGATATGTCCATTAGCCTGCCTTATATTTCTCATGTTTGGCATTCTTGTGGCATCGCGGTGTACTAGACCTTTTGAAGTGATGCGAATGGTGGAGAGATGTTCAGGCTGTGAGATGCGACGTTCAGAGGAGTTGATCCTGGTAGATACTCGATCCATCGATTTGCTGGTTGCAAGGTGGTCAGATGTAGATTTCTTTGAAACGGGTTGTCGTTCATGAGTTACGCGTACAGAACTTCCTAGAGATTTCAGTCTCTCGGCTGTTCCCTTAGTATTCCTTACAGATGATAAACCATTTGTCAACAATGTACGTGTATTCCTGAGATTAGCCGAATGCCCAAGTGATCGTTTAGAATTTCTCTCAGATACCAGTCGTTCAGTATAAATCCTTCTGGAATTCAAGTTGGTTGCCAGACCTACAAGTGATCTTTCAGAATTCGTTTCGGATTCCAGTGGTTCAGTGTAACCCGTTCTGAAGTCTCTGATAGATACCAGACGATCAACAGAGCGCCGATCTGAACCTATTCGTTCAGCGAGGATCCCGGAATTTCTGACTGATGTGAAACGGTCGACTGATCGTCCCGAATTTCTCATTGTCTTCAGTTCAGCAGATATCCTTGAACTTCGAACTGATGTTAAATGTTCAGCTGAGCGACTAGAATACCTCTCGCCTGTAACTTTTCTGGAATCTACCAACGCTAACGGTTTAACAGTGCGTCTAGACTCCCTTTCATATGCCCATCGGTTAGAAGACATTTTGGGAGATCTGACATAAGACGAACGTTCAGTCTTGCGGCTTAAATTCCTCTCAGAAATCTGTCGTGTTGCAGTAGTCCTTCTCATACCCAAAATATTTGGAATACGTTCAGCAGATCTGCGAGAGCCCTGAGATAAATGTTCAGTAGAAGCGCCCCTAGAACCCTTCACAAGTGCCAAGCGCACGGCTGAGAGTTTAAAGTTATTTTGGATTTCCATTTCTTCAGGAGAAATCCTGTGACGTGTGGCGGATGCCAAATCACCATTCGTTCGCCTAGCAGTCCTCACAGTTGATGTAACTCTCGAATTTCTTTTAAATGACAGCCTTTCTGATGAAATACTTCTGGAAGCCCTCATGAATGCTACAGGTTCATCCTTTATTCTATAATTTCTGTTAACATTAATTCTTTCAGAAGACCTTGTAGAATCAGTCCCAATTTTAAACCGCCCTGATAGTTCAGCTGACCTCTGACTTATCAATCGTTCTGTTGAAATGGTCCTTGAATCTCTGGAAGATGTCAAATGTTCAAGGGGCCTATAGTGTCGAGTAACCAGGCGTTCAGTAGATGTCCTGGAGTCCCTGAGAGGTGTGAAATATTCGGCCGATCTGGAATTTCTCTGAGTTGTTATGCGACCTATATCAATCCTAGAATGCCTGAGAGTTACAAGACGTTTAGCAGGCCCTTTAGAAGACCTCTGATGCTCAAGTCCGCGTGAACTAGTTCTTGAAACCCTGAGGAAAGGTAAACTTTCTGTGGACTGTAAGTACCTTAGAGTTGCAGTTCGTTCGGCCAAATTTTTCCTGGAATTACTGAGTAATGACAGACGCTCTTCGGACCTACTGGAATCTGTCGGATTTTTAAGTCCAGTTAAAATTGTTCTGGAATTCCTTACAGAGAGTGAACGTTTGACAGACCGCTTAGAATTTCTCTCTAATGCCTGTCGGTCGGCTGACAACTTCTGGGAGTCTCTGAAACGAAATGTGCTTTCAGAAAGTTTTCTAGAATCAGGAGTAATCCTCATTGAATCCCTGGCCTGTGAAAAAGGTTCATCAGACATTCTGGACTGCCTTTCAGATGTCCATCGTGTAGCGGAAACCCTCCTGGAGTTCTTGATAGAAGCCAAACCTTCATCATATCTCTTAGAATTCCTTTCGGGCATCAGTTGTTTTTCAGAAACCCTTCTATAGAGCTTAGCATATGCAGAATTCTCGGAAGACCTCGATAGTCTTAGTCGTTCAGCGGATATCCTCATTGAATCTCCGACAGATGCCAAACGTTCGGCAGATCTCCTGAGATCTTTTTCCAATGTAAGTCTTTCAGTAGAAATTTTCGCGGAAAACTTTGCAGAATTCAGACGTTCAGTAAATCTTCTAGAACCCGTTACCGGTGTCCGTTGTTTAGCGGAAACCTTCCTGGAATCCCTGGTAGTTATCAATCCTTTAGTAGACCTAGAATCATTCTCGGAGGTTATTCGCCTAGTAGAAACCCCGATTGAATCAGTGAGTGCGATTATATCTTCCGCATGCTGTCTTTTAGAGTCTTTGAGAACCAGTGCTCGTTCTGTCGAAGTTCTGATGAGATTGTGCCGTGCAATAGATTCGGTGACGTGGCTATTCCTATAAGTGTGAGTTTCTATAGATAAACGCCTGTCACTTACGCTGGGAGAAACAGTTCTTCTCATTTTTGAACGTTGCGCTAATACTCGTTCATTGGACATCTTTCTTGGAGCAGTAAATACAGATAATCGCGAAGATACAGTTTGATCCATTCGCCTGTCTGAGATATTTGCAGAAAGTCTTGCCGCAGATGTTGTAAGTAGACGACGTGTGATAGGTGAGGCTCTTGAAACCCTTCTTTCCTCTGAGAATCTTGTAGTTACTATGGAATTTAATGGCGATGATCTGACGGAAGAAGGCAGGCTTTCCTCCGCTTTCACAAATGAAGAAAGACGGTGAGACGATTCCGATGATAAAGATCGCCTTTCACGACTTAATTGCATACTACGTCTCTCTTCAAACGCAGATGCACTGTTTCTTCGATTATCTGCAGTTCTGTATCCAGCATTGCGATCTATCGAGTTCGAAGATGGCGACAGTCTGTTACCAGAAATTTTAGGAAACCGTTCTTTAGATATCGTAGATGTTTGTGTAGGATCAGTTAAGGTTCTGGAGGATGGTTTGTCTCTGGGTATTACTAAACTTCTTGGTTTTATTCTAGAAAGAGCATCAGAAAACTGTTTCTCGTTTTGCTTTGCCTCGGAAGACGATGATAAAAGTTGAACGGAAGGCAGTGAGCGAAATAATCTGTCGTGAGACTTCAGACTTGGGCGTCCTTCATATAACCTACCAGAATTTCTAAAAATGACACCGGTAAAAGGAAATGTGCTGGAGACACGGCTGTTAGTTGATGTGTGGGAAGAGATGCTTCTGGCTGTCCTCCGGATAGCAGTTATTCCTTCGGAAAAAATGCTTTTCACGGGAAAGCGTTTTGTTGAACATCGTCTTTTGGAATTTACAGCTTCGTGAAGGGAGTTTCTTCTAGAAAGCGACCCCTCTGCGTAAGATCTTCGCCCTTCTGCCTGTACCACCCTTGAACTTGATCGCCGTTCGGAGACAAAACGCTCTGTTGTAAGCCGGCTAGTTAGAGCTCTTTCAGATACTGCCCTTATGTTATTACTATCATCTTGACGGATGTCGAATGAGGCGCTACGAGAGAGTTTAGCATCAGAGAAAATCGGTTTAGAAGATACCCGAGACCGAAATAACTTTTCAGAAATTCTGTCTGACGCCAATCTTGGAGATGATTGTCTTTCAGATGATATTCTTCTAGTATTTTCGTTCTCGAGCAACCTGTGTTCTGCTACGATCCTCCTTGATGACTCTATTGTTGCTGATGTTGTCCTAGATACAGTAAGTTCCCTGTTTCTGCTATCACTTGATACACTTCTTTCAGATTTTCTTTCTCCCGACAGTTTCCTTGTATCAGACTGGTAGAGCCTGTGATCCCGTGATACCCTCACAAGAGATCTTCGTTCAGTTGACGCTCTGCTATGGACATTGAATTCTCGGCCTGCAGGACGTTCGGGAGCAGATTGATTTTCAATTGCCACTCTCCTGGATCCATCCCTTTCAGACATTTTTCGTTCCATTGTTCTTCGTGAAGTGCGCATTTCCGTTGACATTTTCCTAGAAACGCTTTCTTTGGCTAATGCAGCATGTTCAGCGGCAGTTATACTATTGGCCTGTATTTCTGCCGACCCTCTTCTCGGTACCTTTAGCTCTGATATTTTGCGGTAAAGTGGTTTCTCAGCCGTCCTCTTAGGTACGCCACGTTCCATGAACAGAGACCTCCTTGTAGTATCAGTTCTTTCTGAAGCAGTTCTCTCACCATTCCGCGCAGCTAATAAATTTCGTGTTGATATTGCTTCTCGGCGCTGAGATCCTATTGCAAGTTCTTCGCGGGGAGCGTGGCTTCTTTTCAGTGACCTGTACTTTATCTGACGCCGTGGAGCCTGCACTTTAAGGGTTGCTTCAGGCGCGTCTTTTGAACGAGCAGCCAAGAGCCTTCTAGGAGCGGTCCTAGTAAGTGGTGCCACTGGTTTAGGATGTCCTTCAGTGCTCCCTTCAGGGCGCTGGTCCACTGAACAGGTGTTTTCCAGTAAGAATACATCAGTGGTGAAGCAAGTATGAGCATGTCCGTTGTCCCGTGAAACAGTCCGAGTCATCTTCATTTGAGCGTTCCGGCTATTCAGGCATCCTCCTTCCCCGGGATCCTCCGGTGGACTGTGGAAAAGGAATTTCGGTCACAATAACCGGTCTACGAACCGAGACTGGAATCCACGATCTCTTGAATACGTGTATCGATCAAGAGAACTTCCTACATATTTTGTGACGATGTGCGGTTTGATTAGTCGATAACTACCATTTCTTAAAGAAAAACCCTGCATTTGCTTATTCAGGTATTTAGTTATGTATACGTGGTATATTATGCAAGGTTTAGAATGGATTGCTGTTGTGTAAATAATATTACAATGTATAACGAGATTGTACAGGGACTGTACGTGGGTCTGCGCACAGTAACGACCCGAAGATAAGCACAGCAAATTCTTGGAACGGCACCCAGGCCGGCCCTGGAATTCGTCAAGCCCTCTGCCCAGTGGGCTGTGCAGATTCTGTGCCTCGTGATACAGCAACTGAGACTTGAAACTGACTTCCCACCGTCGTTTAGTGCTGCGGCGAAAAATACATGGACTGTACTTCTTTACGTTGGCATGTTGCGGTGCAAATTCTGAACGCGTATCAATTGAACTAGCCCTCTGATTTCTACATCTCACAGAAGCTGCATGGCCAAAAAGTCCATATTTATTAGCGTTCGGACAAAGAAATAAAAACAGTTTAGGTAATGCAGAATGCCAGCTGCTTTTCTTGCCAATTATAGGAAAGGTAAGTTTTCTACAAAGCCCTATTTTGTGCTGAAAAAACGCTTATTTGATTCTACTTGGTCTGTTCTAGTGGGAATCTTGGTCCCTTGTTCTAGTTTTAGGGACATACATTATATTAAGGGTGTCTGAGAAAAGCGTTGAAGCTAGCATTTAGACCTGAAAATATATGAAAATATGGTGGAATAAATTACAGTCAGGGGCTGCCATGTACTTGTTTATTCGTTACCAAATGCCATTACAGTGAATAAACGAAGGATTATCTGTGTTGAACTCATAGTATGCGTGTAGGATATGTGAAATTCATCAACGATTTGGATCGAAAAAAAATGAATGACGTAAGTCGGTAGACCTAGGCATAGACGACGAAACAGTATTGACAATTTTCCCAGTGGGACAAGGTGTGGGGATGTAATTTTGACTGAACTTACCGAGGCTAGCCTCCAATAGCAGGCTTTTCTCTTCATAGGTACAGTCTTTTGACTTTTATGAGAACTAAAATGTTCTTTCGGCTGGGTAACTTTTCAGGACCATGCATTTAGTTGAACAAGCGCCATATGAAAATGTGAGTCGTGTGTTATTTAAATTCCGAAGAGTGCAACTTGCAATACTGAGGTAGATAACCGTGACTGAGAGGGAAAAACACCTCACGAGAATAAATTTTGCAGTTAAACATTTGCTAAATAAAATGTCAATGATCCACGCCTACTGGTATGCTTTATACACAGATCTAAGACTATTATTCAGAGTATGGAGTAGCTGGATGTACTGTTTCTATTTTAGAGTTTTGCTCTGAAGATGGACAGTACGTTTCCCTGAAACGCTGATACCCACTACCAAACCGCATGGGGTCACACTTCAGAATACTGTGATATTGGTACTAAACGTTATAACAATCACAGTGTCATGTTGCGTTAATTTGAATTAATTTGGGGATAGGGCTGGAACTGAGGTGTTCTAGACGCTTCGAAGCTGTCATGTCAACGAACGGACATGCGCTCCCAGTTAAGATTCAATGCCATGCTGTGTGTGCAATAAAACTGCGCTTACCAGGAGATCATATTTCAGGAAGTTAGATATTTAAATATCCACCCTTAACAAAATCCAAATCCACTGGCTTACATACCATGTCGTCCCTGCCCACTGCGACTCGGTAGTCGGGGGCCCCCTAAATTATTAGTCAAGTCACTCACAGATCTCTCAGAAGACTTGATTCTGTCAGGAAAAAGGAACCCAGTCCAAAAAAAGAATTGAATATTCTGCTCTTTTGGGGCGCCTCAGACCTACGAGGCCCTCCGCACCGCGAGGCCTGCGGGGCCGTTATCCACACCACTGTCTGAGGAGTTAGGGGGGACGAATTGATTTTTATTTTCGTGAGACGTGTTTTGGGCACATCTACTCTAACATATTCCTAACCATCCTACCTTATAACTACCACGTGCAAAATTTACATTGAAGTATCGCTCAGTTTTGAAGGCAGGTATGAATTAAATTAATTTAACGTTAAATATTCAGGAATTAAATTGATTTCCCACAAACATTGGCGCTGATTTCCACCTCTGTCACCAAGGTAAGTCGCTCGTAGCAATACGAAATGTTAGAGACGTACGATAAGGAAGTTCGTTCGGAACAACGCCGATGTTTCGTACATTTTTATTGTGTTGATCTCCTGTAACCTTTAAGTTGGACGTAATGCGAATGGCGATAAAGAGAGAGATAAATAGACATGAGGTGCTGTAATTATTTATCCTACTCGCAACGTAAGTAATAATGTACCGGGCACAATATACTAAATCTTGTACCTGGAAAAATGACTTCAGTTTAAGTAATTATGTACCTGGCGCAGTGTACTAACCGTAGTAGCTGGTAGAAAGAGGCCAACGTAAGTAATTAGTTGCCTACGTACCTGGCGCAGTGTTCTAACTTCTGTAGCTGGAAGAACGATGCCAATCCGCGGTCAGGCTGGGCTCGAGACAGCTCCGCCAAGATGGGACATGCGAGATAGAGCAGCAGGAAGCCGATCATGGCCAGGCATCGCGCCGGCAAGATCTTGAGACGCGTCTTCCGCATGTCAAAAGCGTGTCTGCTGCAGATGATACGATGCAATTGAAATTGTAGGAAAACAGCATCAAATATTTATATGGGTTGTTGAACTGAATTATTGAATGTTCAAGGGGGAGAATTAGCCAATAGGAAAGTAAGCTGGGTACCGGCGTAGAGAAGAAAACCAACTAGATGCTACTGAATGCTTTATTGCACTAATAATCTGCTCACCATGTTTCGGGCACTTATATGCTCATCATCAGGAGCTCGAGATTATACTTGTGTTATTACCGCATGTGGTGTGTATTGTCTTGGTTGCTGGTGGTCGGCTGTTAGGAGCAGAGCAGCGGGTTAAGCGTCCGGGATGAGGGAAATTGTGCACAATTTCCCTCATCCCGGACGCATAGCCTGCTGCCCTTTACCTGACCGCCGACCACCAGTAACCAAGGCATTACACACCATATGCGGTAATAACACAATTATAGTCTCGAGCTCCTGATGATGAGCATATAAGTGCTCGAAACATGGTGAGCAGATTATTAGTGCAATAAAGCATTCAGTAGCATCTAGTTGGTTTTCTTCTCTACGTTTATACAACGATGCACGGACAAATACACATCAAATTCATAAGCTGGGTACTGTTTGGAAGAGCCGGCTCTGGAGGCCACCCAGTCCCATGAAAATCTTAGATCTCTTCGTTGGATAAAAGTGGCCGGAGCTTGAAGCTGACAACTCCTCTCCATATAGTGCCCTAGTGAATAGGCCTAATGTATGACGATCTATGTCCACGCGTTAGTGCATGGTGTGTATGGACTGTGCCATCTTTTACAAAATATTACAGCACTTTATATCGGGAGTTCCGTACATTTCTCGCCGTTGATTTGTAAATACAAGCATATTAAGATAAGGAATTTAATAGCAAACTCAGCGCCACCTGTTGTGCGGCGCAAGTTGTCCATTTCTGCAGCTAAAATGTTGCTTATTGCGGACGGAAAGTTGCTGCATTATTATAGTTACCCTAGCGATTCTTGACCACTCATGTTTTGTTTATTCTTAACCCGAGGACCTACCAGTAGCAGTAACACCTTGCGGTGGTGTCTGTCTGCCCACAGTATGAGTAGCAGTGGCTGTAAAGGTACTTGTTACGATTGTGATAAATAATGCAGAAACATTGTGATTAGCGGTTTAATTGATTCTGTGCGATTTTTCTTGATGCCACTGGGTTAGACTCTGCCGCACATCCGTTAATGTCCTTACGTCAGTAGTACACTACCAGCCGTATTGTAATATGACTGAGGAAGAGATGATTGCAATGTCACTAGTGACTGTGTAGTGGGTGTTGAAAGAAAAACGCTACAGTTGTCTAGTGCTCACCTAACCGAGCAGAAAAATTCCCCGTCAACAGACATCCAAAAATCAATGATCGCTGAGACATGAGTGATTTTTGTGTTGTCTCTGCAGCAGGTGCTCTGTGTGGTCCCCATGCATGTCAACACGACTTCCGACTCTTGGTCGCATGGAATTACTTACTCTTTCAAAAATTCATGGTTTTACTGGAATCTCCCGACAGGTATTTTCCACTGTTTGCTGTAACACCTGTCAGTAATTGGTCGGCTCTGAATACACCAAAGTATTTAGATGTGCCGGCAATGTCAGACAGCACCTAACCAGACTTACAGTTGACAGTGGATAGGAAGTCGATGCTCATTCAACGGGCCTGCACGATCCTCTGACCTAAATCGTCTGGATTTTTGGCTGTGAGGACACTCAAATACTGTGGTGTATTCAGAACTGGTCAATTACTTACAGCAACGAGTGGATAATGCCTGTTTGGAAATGCGAATAAAACGAGGAATTCTTGAAAGAAATGCAGTTCTGTGCTACCGAGAGTCGAAAGTTGTGTTGATATACATGGGGATCACAGAGGGCACCTGCTGTAGAGACACACGAAAATCAACCATATCGCAGCGGCATTGGTTTTTGGACTTATGCCGACTGGGACTTTGGTGCTCATTTAAGTGAGCACTATACACTCTAAAGCCTGTAACTCTTTCTTTCAATACCCTGTATAAAAAGTTACTTGCTATGTCCTTAAATTATTTAAGAAGGCATTTCTCGCGATTTACACGCACAGAAACATGCCTTTAATACCAAGAAGGGTGAATTTAAAAGTATTGCATGGTAATACGTTGCATATTGCTGCTCATGTTTACGATTTTAGGGCCGACGGAGGTAACTAAAGAGACGTAGCATCACCAGATTACGCCAAAGAACTGAAACATGCCCTAAGAAAGGGGACAAGTGCAACAGGTGTGCTTGAAAAGTGTATCGGAGGAGCTGTTAATGAGCGACAATAAAATAGGGAGGAAAAAAAGGCTACCACATTGGGTATTCTGGCCAAAAAGCAATAATGTAAGAGAACATCTAACAATATTGACAGTTTTGATGAATATGCCTTCAAACAAAGAAAAAGATAGCTTTATTTACTGGCGGTCATGTTGGTTGATTTGTAAGCGATGAAGGGTTTTTGAGAAAATGAAAAAATTCTCCACATAGAGAGACATTGAATAGCTGCTCAAACACTGTCAGGGCCCAAATTTTCTAGCTGTTGAAAGATTCAGTTTTTTACATCGCGAATATTTCTGAAGTCTTCTGGGATATGATGATGCGCCGTATTGTAAATAGGTCAAAGTTATATATCTACGGCCGGCATTATATCTTTATCTGCACCGTTGTGAGAACCTCAAATATTACAATATTTCTATTCACATTTGTTTTAAGAATTCCCAAAGCCCGAAGCAACTGTAAATTTTAGTGAATGACAAATGAAAACAGGCGTTCTACAGTTTCTTTGGTAGCTCACCTGTTTGTCCTAAGTAGATATGTTAGCCTGGAAGGCGGTGGAGTGCAGTGAAGTCTTCTTCAGCCTTTGCTTGCAGAAAACAACCTGTGTTTACACCAGTAAGGAGTCCAGTATTTATATGAAACTGGCCCGTTTGTCCTCTCAGTTTTGATGTTCATTATACGCGAAACAATTTCTAACCAAAGTCAGAGTGTTTTATTCATTCCAAGATGGCCCAAAATTTCTCACTAATCAGAGAATGAATAACAATCGTAAGTTATTTGTGTATGTGTAGGAGGTTTACTTAGATTCCTTTAATTAAAGAAACGCGAAATTAAAAACACACCAAATCGATGTAGGTTGATTCTCAGGAGCGTGGAATACAAGTGGGTAGTGCCCATAATTCAATTTCTAGTCAATGCGAAATGCAGGGGGCAGATTGTATGTGCACTGTTGTTAGCGTGTAATCAGTGGCAGTCTATTCCACACTTGGGGGAATCTATAACCATGTTAGTAGTTCTTATCTCCGTCAACCACACATCGTGTCGCCTATAGGGGACAAGCTCTACAAAATGGAAGCCATTCTGCGCACAGCACCACAGAACCCAATTTCCTTTGCTCATCTGTAGCGAAGTAATCCATTTTCCTATGGATGGAGTCTATCAATGAAGTTTCTGTGACGTCAGTGACCAAATGTACCGTGAATATTTCACTCTCGCGTCTTTTTGTTCGTTTATTGGGTAGCGGGTTTTATTTCTTCCCACGCAAGTTTCAAATACTCCACCTCCATATTGAATTGGTTACAGTAAAATGGCTGCTAGGTCAGTGTGTCCGGCAGATAGGAAGAATGCAATATTTTACTCGCTGGTGGAAACTAACGTTCCTGTAAGAGAAGACACTAAAGTTAATCAGTTCCTTACAGGACAAGTACTTCTCTAATTGTTATTGTTTGTATAAAAATTGTGAAGGAAGTGTACTCAACTAATTAAATAACTTCCTGCGGCAGATAATTTCTTCAGAAGTTAGTAACTCTTCAGTTACTCATGTAATTCCGCATATTTTATGAAACCCCAAAGCTCATTACCGTGTTCCGAAGGTGACGCCACAGGTTCCTGTCCTGAGCCAGATGAAGCCAGTCCACATCCTCACATACTCTTATTAATTTCCGTTTTAATATTATCTTCTGTGTGCGGCTAGATCTTCCAGATTGTATCTCCTTCAGATTCCCAACCATAAACTCTGTATGTAAAACAGGCAGTTTATTCATCTGTGATAGGTAATGACGATATATAAACTAAAAATAATGTATACATTTAGTTTGGGTATAAAGTTTATCAGTGGAATGTGAAAATGGTTATGGAATGAGAAAGACGTGCGTTGTCATTAATTGATTAATTTTAAACTCGTTAAAATATTAGTAAATTAGATTGTTAACAAAATAGCCCACCACTATTGATTTACAGCTACTTTTGAACAACAACCTTATGTAAATATAATTACACAAAATGTTAATCAGTTGCCTGAACGCTGTAAAAACCACCGTGCAATTGTAATTCATTAACTGTTCCTAAAATTTTGATATTTGGTCTCATTTGTATTACTTAATACCTGAACTTAGACTTCGCGCAAGATTGAGTTGCAGGAGAAGTTGCCGAACTAACACGGCGAGTTGTATAAAGTGAGATGGACGAAATCTACGCGGATATCTAATAGTCCACGGATAATGGACGAGATATTGTTGTCTTTTAAAACCACAACATGAATTCATCAAGTAGAAGGTGTTCTGAAAACGTAGAAAATTTTGTTCTATTCTTTAAACATAACCCAAAAATTGCTCCGTACTCACGTATAAGACCACCTCTGTGGTCTAGTGGTCAGAGTTTCTGGCTACAGATACAGAGGTCCCGGGTTCGATCCCCGGCGCTACCACATTTTCTGAGTAATAGTGGGTCTGGAACGGGGTCCACTCAGCCTCGTGAGGTCAATTGAGGAGCTACTTGAATGAAAAAAGTAGCTGCTCCAGGTCTAGAAAACAGAGATTAACGGCTGTGGGGACCCGTTGCGATGACCACGTGACACCCCTCTATCCGCAAAAGTTGGCACTAACTTCGCCGACCGGTGGCGGCCGCTCTGTCGGTATAGTTCGCGGGCGGACTAAGGCCACGGAGTTTAGTTTAGTTAGTTTACTCACGTATAATGTTTGACATAATCAATATTCACAACCATAGGCAGGCGCAACTACCAGTATTCTATACATATTTTTACAATTGTAACTTACTTCCAATACTTTCATAATTCGCCCACGGCAATTATTTCCTCCCAACGCCAGGCTTTTGCCTATCCATCCCATAACTAAAGGACGGGACTAGGTTCATGGTGGAACAGGAGAGACAATGGGCAGAGTAGACCTTGGGACTACCTTCGCTCTTCATCGACCGTCTTAATAATTAGCCTACTTCCCTTCCTAGAGAGCAACCCCTATGTTTATAAGACCAGCATTGTGTCTACTCATGTGTACATGCATGCCATTTGGATAGCATTTGGGGTACCTCCCCACTTTCATCGAGCCACGCATGAACATTTAAATGAGCATCCGCCAAGCCGCTGGACTGGTGAAGCCGGACAAGTGGACTCTCCTTTGATGACGTGGCCCCAAGATCGCTGGATCTGACGCCATGTGATTTATTTTTATGGGGACATATTGATGATTTAGTGTATTTGCCACCTTCGCCAAGAGACGTCGACGAATTGAAACGACGCATTTTGGAGGCAGCTGTCTCTGTTACAGCAGACATGCTTGAATGATTGTGGCGAGAGACGGACCATAGAATCGACGTTTGCCGTATGACAAAAGGTGAACACATCGAGTGCCTGTAAGCAACCGCACAAACTTATACAGTTCCTCTACCAAACAAGATACATATCATCTTACTTACTAATGTTTTTTTGGAGCGACAGCCCCCAGTGGGCCAGGGTCTCCTAATTCACGAGGTTTCTAGATCACTCAAAACGACGCACCACAGTCTGTAGGACTGCTATGGAAGAGTGATCAGCTCATCGCAGAGACCTCTGCCTGACAACACACAACACTCACAACAGAAAGACATCCATGCCCGCTGTAGGATTCGAACCCAAATCTAAGCAGGCGAACGGCCGTAGACCTACGCCGTAGACCGCGCGGCCACTGGGACCGGCCTTGCTAAGAACCATTCCAAAATATACATTTTTGGAAGTGTTTACTTCTTTTGTGAAGACCATGTGTATTAAACCTTAATTACTGATAATTATTACCGATATTAATTCGGTGTGGTTGTATTTAAATATTAAAATAACATAAACGAGTAGAAAAATATTATATTTTAGCGATAATGGGAATTACCTACCTACAACTGATGCACTGTCTATTCGAACACTTGCTTTTCCCCACGTTTTTAAATAATGTACAAAAACCATATGTTATTATCATAATTAAAGCACAGACATTGTGGGAAGTATTTTTTTCCTATCAGAAGACTGGGAAGTTAAATTTTAAAAATATCCGTAAGCAGTTACAAATGTATTATGTCTATACCGGCAGTGCGTCCCACAATGATAAAATAAAATTATGTATCTATAAATTTCATACACCAACAAATGCGCTCTTTATTAAACTTGTCAAAGTTTTAAAATTTACATTAAAAATCACTTTGACTTGCTCCTACATGTTTCGGTCTACGGCCATCATCAGAGAGCCTTCACTAGAGCCTAGCTAAAGTTATAATTAGGTTAAGGTTCGGTAAAAACTACGTCGTGTGTGGCAGCATATCATAGGTATGGTGTGTGTAATGTGCGCTGTGTTGTGTGCGGCACAGTCGCACACAACACAGCGTACAGTACACACACTATGACATGCTGCCACACCACCCCATAACATACAACGACGTAGTTTTTACCGAATCTTAACCTAAATATAACTTTAGCTAGGCACTAGTGAAGGCTCCCTGATGATGGCCGTAGACCGAAACATGTAGGAGCAAGTCAAAGTGATTTTTAATGTAAATTTTAAAACTTTGTCAAGTTTAATAAAGAGTGCATTTGTTGGTGTATGAACTTAATAGATATCAAAAACGATAAAAATTAAAAAATAAAAATTTTTTATATGTACTCAGTCTAACACAGCAATATATTTATTATATTACTGGCTACTAGTTGCGGCCATAACGGCCATCATCAGGCCATTTCACAAAAACTTAATAGAGCCGGTACATATAGTGCAAGATCGCCAATTTATGTGAGACCCCATTTACATTTACATTTATATTAATGTATTTATTAACAGCTTTAAAATTATTAACGGTCTTAAAATGTGCGTTTCACGCTTGCACGTGAAGTAAAGTACGAAACTGTCGTTTCAGACTCTTCCAGTGGGATAACTGATTTAACATTACGTTCAAAATCATACATTTGCGCATTATTAAAACCGTTATACTAGTACGTGCAGGATATATTGCTCAAGAATTGATTGATGTCATTTTTTTTACCGTGATGACGGCCTTTTCGACCTTTTTACTGTACCTCTGTAGTGCAGGTGTCTTATCCTAATTAGAGCAATTTGATGTCCGTGACCATTCCTTCTGGATACATTACTACATCAACACCCCTTAACTAATTAGTCAACAACACTATACAGACACCGGTTAGACAATCTCAGAGGTCGGTTCGAAATTTGTCGGCGCTGCCATTTGTCGTTACTGAAATTTCTCATTGTTGCCTTCTTTCTCGTCTTAATTTACATTATCGTGCAGACTGTTAAAGAAGTATGACCGGGACTTGCTTTTGGGAGGTGCTTGGATCAGTCTCGGCCTGGATGCCACTAGCTGTCCTGATTGAGGAACATACACCACCTTATGCCACCGTCAAAAACTGGGTGGCCCAGTTTAAACGTGGTGAATTTTCCACCTGTGATGCGCCTCGTCCTGGACGACCCAAAACAGTGACCACCCCGGAGATTATTGATCAAATTCACTAGCTAATATTGGAACACCGCCGGATTTCGGCTAAATCAATAGCTGAGCGTCTGAGCATCTCACGTGAGCGGGTTGGGTCCATCATTCATGAGGATTTGGACAAGCGGAGGGTCTCCGCGAAGTGGGTCCCGAAATGCCTGAACGTGGATCAAAAACGTCGACGGTGCCAGTCGTCTGAGTAACTTTTGGAATTTTTTCGGCGCGATCCAAATTATTTCCTGTCGGGATTGGTGCCCTTGGACGAAAGCTGGTTATATCGCTATGACCCGGAGACAAAGCAACAATCAATAGAGTGGCGGCATTACGGCTCACCTCGCCCCCAAAAAAATTCCGAGTGCAAAAATCTGCTGGAAAGATTCTCGCCTCGATTTTTTGGGATCAAGATGGTATCCTCTTCATTGATTATCTTTCAAAGGGCCAAACTATCAACGCGGTGTATTACTTATCTCTGCTGGTGCAAATGAAGGACATTTGGAAGGAAAAATGCAAAGTGAAGGTCACCAAGGGGGTCTTGTTCTTGCACGACAATGCCCCGGCTCACCGGGCACTTGCAACCCAGAAGAAACTGGCCTACCTGGGCTTGCAGCGTCCTGATCACCTACCCTATTCTCCAGATCTGGCCCCTTCCGACTACCACCTGTTCCCCGGACTGAAAAAAAAATTGAAATGGCGCCATTTTTCGTCCGACGGGGAGGCCAATGCTGCCGCGGAGACCTGGTTGGACGGACAACTTTATGGATTTTTTTTTTGAGTGGCTTGTAAAAGTTAGAGCAACGGGCTGAGAAGTGTATTGAGCTTCGTGGGGAGTATGTTCAATAAATCCCGAGTTTGG
>Ga0123352_10000453_pt1 | contig 49711 bp, 49 predicted proteins | sample TergutLab28metaG_FD_89700 | JGI IMG/M metagenome (GOLD analysis project Ga0123352, IMG submission 89700) | Labiotermes labralis P1 segment gut microbial communities from Petit-Saut dam, French Guiana - Lab288 P1 | ecosystem: Host-associated > Arthropoda: Insects > Digestive system > Gut ... | reverse complement strand
GCTTTATTGATGAAAGCCTCACACGGCTTTCCAGCCTCACCAGCGGCAAGGTGTATCGCAATGTGCTGCAACGCGAGCGCGCGGGTGACTATCAAGGCGGCACCGTGCAGGTGATTCCCCATGTGACCAACGAAATCAAAGATTTCATCAACGCCGCTGCGGAAAATAGCGGCGCAGATGTGCTCATTACCGAAATTGGCGGCACCATTGGCGACATTGAATGCCAGCCGTTCATTGAGGCCATTCGCCAGATTAGCCTGGAAAAAGGCGCACAAGCTTGCTTGTTTGTGCATGTGACGCTCGTGCCGTTTTTGCGCTGCAGCGGCGAACATAAATCAAAACCCACTCAACACAGCGTGAAAGAATTGCGCGCGATGGGTATTTCGCCGAATATCATCGTTGCGCGGGTGGAAGAACCCCTACCGCCGGGCTTGGCAGACAAAATCTCGCTGTTTTGCAACGTGAAAACCGACTGCGTGATTGAGAATCTGGACCTGCCGTCGTTGTATCAAGCGCCGCTGATGCTGCACGACAACGGCATGGACGCCGTGGTTTGCCGCGAGCTTGGCTGGAACACGCCCGAGCCGGATCTGACTGAATGGCGCACGATGGTGCAAAAAATTGCTGACCGTAAACACGAAGTAGAAATTGCAATTGTGGGTGACTATGTGCAACTGCACGATGCCTATCTGTCGGTGATTGAGAGCTTGAACCATGCCGGTTTTGCTTGTGGAGCCAAAGTGAAAATTCGATGGATTGACAGCGCAACTGAGAACATCACACAAGCGCTGCAAGGCGTGCAAGGCATTGTGCTGCCGGGCGAAAATGGCTCTTGTGGTGACGTGGCCACCTGCGCCTTTTCCCGGGAAAACAATATTCCGTTGCTGGGCATTGGCGTTGGCGAAACCTGCAATCATCCGCAACAGCGCGGCGCGTTCCCCTGTAAAATTGTGCTGGGCACCAAGCTGCATGCGTTGTATGGCTGCGAGGAAATCAGCGAAAGATTCCGCGGCATGTGCGCTTGGCAGCAGACGGACATGATTGCCTGTGTGACCTCGCCCAAAGATGGCGCGGTGCAAGCGATGGAACTGTCCGGGCATTCGTTTTATGTTTCGGTGCAATATCATCCGCAATTTAAGAGCCGCCCCAACAAGCCGCACCCGTTGTTTCTTGGGCTTGTGCGGGCTGCGTTAGGAGGTAAACAATGAACGTAGATATGAAAACCCTGCAAGATCTAACGATGCTTGCGCTTTCGCCGGAGGAATGCGCGCAGCTGCAAGACGAGCTGGAAGCCAAGCTTGTTGGCATGGCCGAGCTTGCTGCTTTGGATTTGCAAGATGCGCCGCTGTGCGTGACACCGCTTGAGCACACTAACGTGTTGCGTGATGACATCGTGCTTGAGCACACCGCGCGTGAGGCCCTGTTGCAGCACGCGCCCGCACACAATGGTGAGTATTACGCCGCGCCGGCCATTCAAGAGTAGGAGGAAGCTAAATATGACTGCTTTACAACTTGCCGCCGCCATTGCCGCAAAAAAAGTGACTGTAGCGGATGTCACGGCGCAATATTTAGAGAAAGCCCGCGCGAGTGCGAACTTCGTGGCAATCAATGAAAGTGCACTTGAACAAGCTGCGCAGGTGCAGGCTAAGCTAGACGCGGGCGAGGCGCTTTCGCCGCTTGCGGGCGTGCCGATGGCCTTGCAGGATAATATTTTTGTGCAGGGCATGCCCTGTGCTTGCGGGTCGGCAATGCTCGAGGGCTACATGCCGATTTTTGTTGCCGTGGTGGTGGAAAAACTGCAAGCTGCCGGGCTGATTGTCATCGGCAAGCTGGGCATGAATGAGTTTGCGCATAGCCCACAAGCAGCCGCTGCTGTGACGGCTGGTGAGATTCCCCTAGCTTTGGCTACGGATAATCGCATGGCCTGCGCTGAACATGGCGTGTGGCACATCAAGCCCACTTACGGCGCGGTGTCGCGCTTGGGTTTGGTGGCGCAGGTGAGCTCGATGGATGCCATTGGGCCGATTGCTCGTTGTGTTGAAGATTGTGCTGTGCTGCTGGAAATTATCGCGGACTGTAATGTTGCACAACCTGTGGGGTCGAATGAAAACCTGCCCGAATTCCCCCATGCATTGGCTGCGTGTGAGATTATCGCCTGCGCTGAATTTGGCGCAAACCTGCAAAAGTTCGACGGCGTGAGCTTGGGCAAGCGCAGCACCAAAGCCGAAAATCTCAGCGAAACCTATAAATTCTCACGTGGTGAGGGTTTTGGGCTGGCGACCAAACGCCGGGTGCTGTTTGGCTCGCTGATGCTAGCTGGCGACAACTACGAGCTGTATTACACGAAAGCGCTGCAAGTGCGCGGGCAAGTGAAAGATGTACTGACGAGCATTTCGGCGATTGAATTGCCCGTTGATGAAGCCCACAACTGCTTGGCGAATTTGGCTGGGCTGCCTGCAATTGTGAAGCCCGACGGGCAACAAATCATGGGCGCAGCGTTCACGGATATTGCACTAGCGAAGGGGGTAACAGCATGAATTGGGAAGTAGTGATGGGGCTTGAAGTGCACGCCGAGCTAAGCACCAAAAGCAAGATTTTTTGCGGTTGCTCCACAGAGTTTGGCGGTGAGCCGAACACGCATGTTTGCCCCGGTTGCACGGGTGAACCCGGTGTGCTGCCTATGCTGAACAAAGCTGTGGTTGAGTACGCCATGCGCTTGGGCTTAACCCTAGATTGCGACATCACGCGGGTGAACACCTTTGACCGCAAGAATTATTTCTACCCCGACTTGCCCAAGGCCTGGCAAACCACGCAGCTGTATGCTCCCGTTTGCCGCAACGGCAGCGTGGGGGGCATCCGTCTGCACCAAATTCACATGGAAGAGGACGCGGGCAAGCTGGTGCATGCGCCCAACGGCTCGGCGGCCTACATGGACTACAACCGCAGTGGCACGCCGCTGCTTGAAATTGTGACTAAACCCGATTTTCGCACAACGGAGCAGGTGCTAGATTTTCTGGAAACGCTGCGCGAAACGCTGCTATATCTCGACATTTGCGACTGCAAGATGCAAGAGGGCTCGCTGCGCTGCGACGTGAATCTCTCTGTGCGGCCGCTGGGTCAGGCCGAGTTTGGCACACGCACCGAAATGAAGAACCTTAACTCCTTCAAGGCCATTGCGCGGGCAATTGAATACGAAAGCAAACGGCACATTGATGTGATTACGCGCGGGGGCCAAATCACGCAGGAAACCCGCCGCTGGGACGACAACAAGGGCAAGAGCATGCCCATGCGCAACAAAGAAAACGCACAGGATTACCGCTACTTCCCATGCCCAGACGTGCCACCGGTGATCATCGACGACGCGTGGCTGGAGCAAGTGCGCGCCACATTACCGGAACTTGCGGCGCAAAAGCGTGAGCGCTACATTGGCGAGCACGGCATTGCGCCCAAAGATGCCGCCACTATCACCGTGCACAAGACGATTTCCGTGCTATTCGAGCGGCTTGTGGAGCTGACCGGTCAGCCCAAAGAAGCGGCGAACCTCATCACCGGCGAGCTGATGCGCCACCTCAACAACACAGGCACGCTGCCTGAAGATTTGCAAGTGGATGCAGGAAAACTTGCAGAATTGATTAATCTGGTGCTTACAGGCAAAATCAATCGCGCGGCCTACAAGCAAACCATGCATGCCGTGTTTGGCGAAGATGTACAACCCATGGCCTACATTGAGCAAAACGGCCTGCTGATGGACGACAACAGCGATGCTGTGGCTGCCGCGATTGCTGCTGCGCTTGCCGCCAACCCCAAGGCCATTGCAGACTACCGCGGGGGCAACGAGAAAACGTTCGGCTTCATTATGGGTCAAGTGATGAAAGAGCTGAAAGGGCAGGGGAATCCTGCGCTGGTGAAGCCTGCATTGGAGGCTGCTCTTGCTGATTGTTGACCGCATTGTGGATGACCTTGCCGTGTGTGAATGCGATGATGGGAGCTATGTGGATATTCAGCTAGCCGCGCTGCCTGCCGGTGTGCGCGAGGGCAGCGTGTTGGTGCAGGTTGATGGAACTTGGGTGCTGGATTTGGCTACTGAACAGGCTCGCCGCGCCAAGTTGCACGCACAGGCAGATGAATTGTTTGGTTGATTTGCACAAAAAGCCGTTTTGCAAGACGAGAACTCTCTACTTGCAAAACGGCTTGTTTTGTGATATACTATTATGAATCACATGAATAAGGAGAAATTTCATGAAAGCAATCAAAAAAGTGCTGGTGGCCAACCGCGGCGAAATCGCCATTCGCGTGTTTCGCGCATGCGCAGAGCTTGGCATTAGCACGGTGGCGATCTACTCCAAGGAAGATACCTTCAATTCCTTCCGCACCAAAGCGGACGAGGCTTATCTGGTGGGCGAAAACCAAACTCCGCTGGGCGCCTACCTAGACATTGAAGCGATTGTGAAACTGGCCAAAGAAAAAAACGTGGATGCCATCCATCCCGGCTATGGTTTTTTGAGCGAAAATGCACACTTCGCCAAAGCCTGCGAAGACAATGGCATCATCTTCATTGGCCCGCCCAGCAACGTGCTGGCAAACATGGGCGACAAACTGGCCGCCAAAGAGATTTCCAAGGCTTGCAACGTGCCCACCATCCCCGGTGGTGAAGCACCGCTGAAAGACGTGGAAGAAGCTGTGCAGCTTGCGGAGCAGTATAAATACCCCGTGATTTTGAAAGCAGCTGCCGGCGGCGGTGGCAAAGGCATGCGCCGCTGCAACGATGCACAAGAGCTGAAAGTTGCTTTCCCGCTGGTGCAAAGTGAAGCGCTGAAGTCTTTTGGCAATGGCGACATTTTCATGGAAAAATTCCTAGTGCAGCCCAAGCACATTGAGATTCAAATTTTGGCCGACAAACACGGCAATGTATATCATCTATATGAGCGCGACTGCTCGCTGCAACGCCGCTATCAAAAAGTGGTGGAGATTGCACCTGCGGTTTCGCTGCCCCAAGCCATCAAAGAAAAACTCTACGAAGACGCGGTGAAGATCGCCAAGCAGGTGAACTATGTGAACGCCGGCACGGTGGAGTTTTTGGTGGACAAAGACGGCAACCACTACTTCATTGAAATGAACCCCCGCATTCAAGTGGAACACACCATCAGCGAGGTCATCACGGGCATCGACTTGGTGCAGGCGCAAATTCAAGTGGCCGAGGGGCATGCCCTAAACGGCCCGGTGATTGATATTCCCACGCAGGAATCCATCGAAGTGCGCGGCGTGGCCATTCAAAACCGCGTGACCACCGAAGACCCGCAAAACAACTTTAGCCCCGACATCGGCAAGATTACGGTGTATCGCTCGGGCGGCGGCCATGGCGTGCGCCTAGATGCCGGCAACACCTACACCGGTGCGGAGATTTCGCCCTACTACGACAGCCTGCTGGTGAAAGTCATTACCTTTGACCGCACCTTTGAGGGCGCGAACCGCAAGGCCTTGCGTGCCTTGCAAGAAATGCGTATTCGTGGCGTGAAAACCAACATTCGCTTCCTAGAGAACATCCTCAACCACCCGCAGTACCAAGCCAATGATTGCCATGCCACTTTCATTGACGAAACGCCCGAGCTGTTTGCCTTCCCTGCGCCGCAAGACCGCGCGAATAAGGTGCTTAAGTATATCAGCAACACTGTGGTTAATGGCGGCAAGTCTGCGCCTGCGGATTTCACTGCACCGCCTGTGCCTGCTACCAGCGGCGTGCCGCAGGCTGGCCTGAAGCAATTGCTGGACAGCAAAGGCGCTGATGCCGTGAAACAGCATATTCTGGGTGCGAAAGAGCTGCTGATTTCCGACACCACGCTGCGCGACGCGCACCAAAGCTTGCTTGCCACACGCGTGCGCACCAAAGATATGACTGCCATTGCGGACTACATGGCACATGCCATGCCTAATGCCTTTGCCTTTGAAATGTGGGGCGGCGCGACCTTTGACGTAGCCTATCGCTTCCTGCACGAGTCGCCGTGGGAGCGCCTGAAGCTGCTGCGCGAGAAAATCCCGAATGTGCTGTTGATGATGTTGCTGCGCGGTGCCAACGCCGTGGGCTACACCAGCTACCCGGATAACCTCATCGCCAAGTTTATTCATGAGGCCGCCGAGGCGGGCGTGGATGTTTTCCGCGTGTTTGATTCGCTCAACTGGCTGCCCAACATGGAGCTGAGCATTGATGAAGTGCGCAAGGCGGGCAAGCTGTGCGAGGGCTACATCTGCTACACCGGCGACATTTCTGACCTGTCGCGCACCAAGTATGACCTGAAGTACTACGTGAATATGGCCAAAGAGCTTGAAAAACGCGGCGTGCACATCTTGGGTATCAAGGATATGTCCGGTTTGCTCAAGCCTTATGCTGCGCAAGAACTGGTGCGTGCGCTGAAACAAGAAGTGGGCCTGCCCATTCACCTGCACACGCACGACACCAGCGGCAACGGCGTGGCGGCTATTCTCAAGGCTGCTGAAGCTGGTGTGGATATTGTGGACACCGCCATTGCCAGCCTATCTTCGCTCACCAGCCAACCGTCGCTCAACGCGGTGGTGACCGCCCTTGAAGGCACCGAGCGCGACACCGGCATGAAAGACGACGCGCTGCTGCCCATTTCCCGCTATTGGGAGCACGTGCGCGGCTACTATGCAGGCTTTGAAGAAGGCTTGGACTTCCCCGCAACCGACATCTACAAATATGAAATCCCCGGCGGGCAGTATACCAACCTGCGCGCGCAAGTGGATAGCATTGGCCTAGGTGACCGCTTTGAAGAAGTGAAGGAGAAATACAAGCAGGCCAATGATCTCGTGGGCGACATCGTGAAGGTCACACCCAGCTCTAAAATGGTCGGTGACTTGGCCATCATCATGGTGCAAAATGACCTGACGCCCGAAAATATCGTGGAAAAAGGCAAGCACATTGCCTTCCCGGACTCCGTGGAAAGCTACTTCAGCGGCATGATGGGCCAGCCGCAGGGCGGGTTCCCCAAAGACTTGCAGGCCGTGGTGCTCAAGGGCAAAACGGCCATTACCGGCCGCCCGGGCGAAAGCCTGCCGCCGGTGGACTTCGATGCCATTCGCGCTGAGATGAAACCCTTCTGCGCCGAGCCGAACATGCAGGACATCGTGTCGTATTGCTTGTACCCGAAGGTGCTGAAAGATTACTACGCGCACCAAAAAGAGTACAGTGAACTCAGTGCCCTAGAGAGTCCGGTGTTCTTTGCGGGCATGGCGCCCGGCCAAACCACGCAAGTGGAGATTGAAGACGGCAAGACGCTGATTATCAAGTTCATCAGCATGAGCAAGCCTGATGTAGACGGCCTGCGTCAGTTGGTATTTGAGCTCAACGGCGACCGCCGCGAAATTGCCGTGCAAGACAGCAGTCAAACCACCGCCACTAATGTGGTTATGGCTAATCTGGAAGATCCCCTAGACATTGGCGCGAGCATTCCCGGTATGGTGAGCAAGGTGATGGTGAAGCAGGGCGACAAAGTCAAACAAAACGACGTCCTCGCTGTTATCGAGGCCATGAAGATGGAAACCACCGTGATGGCAAAAACCGACGGCGTGATTGAAAAAGTGCTCGTGAGCGAAAAGCAGCCCGTCAAAGGCGGCGAACTGATTATCCGCATGGCTTAGCCAGCGAAACAAATAAAAGAGGCAGGGGAGTGATTCCCTGCCTTTTGTGTTTATGTAGGGGCGGCCATTGGCCGTCCAGGATTTTTTATTTCAGGCGAAAAAGGACGGACGCGCAATGCGCGCCCCTACACACGGTTGTGTGCTAACTTTCAATCCAGTTTAAACTGCGTTGCACGGCCTTTTGCCAGCCAGCGTAAAGTTCGTTGCGCTGCGCACGCGGCAGTTGCGGCACAAACACGCGGTCAACTTGGCGGTTTTGCTCAATTTCGGCTTTGCTGGCCCACACGCCTGCCGTCAATCCCGCGATGTAAGCCGCGCCGAGTGCTGTGGTTTCGGTCACACGCGGGCGGTTGACATTGGCTTGGCTGAAGTCTGCTTGCAACTGCATCATGATATCACTGACGGACGCGCCGCCGTCCACGCGCAGCTCGGTGAACTTGATGCCTGCGTCGGCCTCCATGGCGGCGAGCAAGTCGCACAACTGCCAGGGAATGCACTCGATGACCGCCCGGGCGATGTGCGCGCGATTCACCCCGCGGGTGAGCCCCACCATGGTGCCGCGGGCGTACATATCCCAGTAAGGCGCGCCCAAACCCGTGAAAGCCGGCACGAGATACACGCCGTTGGCGCTGTCTACGCTTTCGGCCAGTTCGCCACAGCGCTCGGCGGAGTCCACCAGCTTGAGTTCATCGCGCAGCCATTGGATGACGGAACCGGCATTGAAGGCGCTTCCCTCAATGGCGTATTCGACTTCATCACCCAGTCCCCATGCCACGCCGGTGAGCAGATTGTGCTGGCTTTGCACGCGCTTTGCACCGGTGTTCATGAGCAAGAAGCAGCCGGTGCCGTATGTGTTTTTGGCCATGCCGGGCGCAAAACAGGCTTGGCCGAACAAGGCCGCAGGTTGGTCGCCAATTGCGCCGGTGATGGGCAGACCCGCTAGTTCTGTGAGGCCAATGAGACCGGGTGCGAGTTCGCCGTGCATGCCACCGCTGGGCACCACTTTGGGCAAAATATGCATCGGTACGCCAAGCAGGGCGCACAACTCAGCATCCCAGCACAGTTTATCCACGTCAAAGAGCATGGTTCTGCTGGCGTTGGAGTAGTCAGTCACATGGCTTTTGCCGCCGGTGAAATTCCAAATCAGCCAAGTTTCCACTGTGCCGAATAGCAGCCGGTTTTGTGTGGCAAGCTCGCGAGCTGCGGGCACATGGTCGAGCACCCATTTAATTTTCGTGCCGCTGAAGTAGGCATCTACCACCAAACCGGTGCGCTGTTTAATCAGCGGCTCGTGGCCATCGCGCTTGAGTTGCTCGCACATGTCGGCCGTGCGGCGGCACTGCCACACAATGGCGTTGTAGACCGGGCGGCCGGTTTGTTTGTCCCACAAAATGGTGGTTTCGCGCTGGTTGGTAATGCCCATGCAGGCGATGTCGCGCAGGTTCACCCGGCCTTTGATTTCGCCCAGCACAAGCTCCAGGGCGTTCATTTGGCTGTAGAGAATCTCCATGGGGTTGTGCTCCACCCAGCCTGCTTGCGGGTAAAGCTGCTCGTATTCTTTTTGTGCGCTGGCTACCACGTTGCCTTGGCGGTCAAACAAAATGGCACGGGAGCTGGTGGTGCCTTGGTCAAGCGCGAGTACGTATTGTTTTGGCATAAGTTTCCTCTTTGTTGTTGTTTTGTCTATTTTACCATAAATCGACTTAGCTTGTCAACTATGATTGTCGGGTTTGCGTGCCGCAACCCAAAGTTGCGTAATTTCAAGCCAAAATCGCTGGTTGCGGCTGCGAAAATTTGCTATACTGAACGAGCAAAATCCCAGCTAAAAAATTTTTTTGAAAAAAAGCTTGACAATGACGTATACGTTATGTTGTATACTATGTACAGGGCACAGCTTGAACGAAAGGTAGGTATCCTGCGAATGAATGAAAACTATCGCGCAATTCCTGAAGGCTACATGCGGGTGGGCGAGCTTGCCCGGCAAGCCGGCGTAACCGTGCGCACATTGCAATACTACGACAAAGAAGGACTACTGTGCCCCAGCGCGGCCAGTGAAGGCGGCTTTCGATTATACAGCGACCGCGACGCCGTGCAGCTGATGCAAATTCTTGCGCTAAAGCAAATGGGCTTTTCGCTCAGCGAAATCAAGCAGCGGCTGGCTAAGCTAGACACCCCTGCGAACGTGCTGCAAGCACTGGGCGAACAAAGCGCGCAAATCGCCCAGCAAATCAAAACCTTGAGCGAAACCTTGGATGCCCTAGAGAAACTCAAGGCCGAAGTTGCACAAATCGACAGCGTGAACTTCAAAACCTATGCGGCCATTTTGGCCAACTTGCAAATGAAAAATGAGTATTACTGGATGATCAAACACTTTGACGATGAGATGCTGGCCAAGTTCAGTGGAAATTTAAACATGGAACAAGCCCAGCAGATCATTGCACAAATTAACCGCATGCTGGACGAAGCCTATAAATTGCACCAGAAGAAAGTGCCGCACAACAGCAAGAAAGCACAGCAATTTGCTCGTGACTACTGGGCTATCATCTTGCAAGTGACCGGCGGCGACATGGAAATGATCGCAAAACTTGGTGAAATGTTCACCGATAGCGCTTTTGACACCGGCAACACAACATTTCAAGCCGCGCAAAATTATATCGCAGCAACACTAGAGATTTATTTAGAAGGAGAATATCATGAAAACCATTAGCATGAACAATGTGCACAAAGCCTTTGGCGACAATCAAGTGCTCAAAGGCGTAACCCTTGGCGTGAATTCCGGCGAGATTTTTGGCTTGCTGGGTCCCAGCGGCTCGGGCAAAACCACAATCATCAACATTCTTATTCGGCAGCTGACCGCAGACAGCGGTGAGACCTTCACGGACGCAGAAAGCCACGAAATTGGCTTGATGCTGGAGCAGGACGGCTTGTTCAACCGTCTGAGCGTGATGGACAACATGGTGGTGTTCGAGACCATCTACGGCCTTCCCCGTGCGCGCACCATTGAAGCGCTAGAAAAAGTGGGTCTCGGCGACGCACAAAAGACTATTGTGGATAAACTCAGCAAGGGCATGCGGCAGCGTTTGGTGCTGGCACGCGCTGTGCTGCACAAGCCCAAGATTCTGTTTTTGGATGAGCCCACCAGCGCGCTGGACCCGCTGACTGCGCGGGGGATTTATCAGCTCATTCGCCAGCTGCGCGACGAAGGCAGCACCATTTTGCTCACCACGCACAACATGGAAGAAGCCACCCATCTGTGCGACCGCGTGGTGCTGCTGCACGGCGGCAAAATCATCGAAGAGGGCGACCCGCACGAAATTTGCAAAAAATATGACGCGCACAAAACGTTGCCCGACCTAGAAGGCGTGTTTGTGCAACTGACAGGAGGTAAACTACAATGAGACACTTTAAAGCTATTTTCCGCAAGCAATTTCTTGACCTGTTCAAGAACATTGAGCTGTTGATGAACTTTATCATCTACCCGTTTATTGCGTGGCTAATGGGCACACTCGCCTCGCCTAACTTTGATGGCGTGCCCCCCGACATCGCAGAAATGCTGGTTGCAGGCATGCCCAACATGGTGCTGATGATGGCCACGATGTTTGCAGGCATGGGCTTGATTCCCAACATCGCAAGCGTGATTGCAGAAGACATTGAGAAGAAAAGCCTGCGTGTGTTGTCCATGGCTGGCGTGAAGCCAATTTCGTATTTGCTGGGCGTGGGCGGCGTCACGTTTTTGATTAGCGTTTTCTCTACCTTTGCCTTTGGGCTTATCGCCGACCTCGCCAGTGCGCGTGAATTGCTGATTTTCGTGGCTGCAATGTTAAGCGCCGTGGTGGCGTCGATTTTCTTGGGCGCAATGATTGGCATTTTGGCAAGAGGGCAACAAGCGGCTTCGGGTTTAACGATGCCTGCGGCAGTGGTGCTGGGCTTTGGCCCCATGCTGGCGCAATTCAACGGCACAGTTCGCACGTTGATGACGCCTTTCTACACGCAACAGCTCAACGCCATTGTAGATTATTTCGTTGGCGGCCCAGCAGCTGCGCCGCTGTGGCAGAGCTTTGCAATCATCTGGGGCAATGTGCTGGTGCTGGGTATTCTGTTTGCGGTGGTATATCGCAAAAAAGCCCTAGCCAAACGCGCCTAGCCACCTGCGGACTATTCGAAGTTGATAAAGAGGCAAGGGATTATTCCCTGCCTCTTTTTTTCTTTTTTCTTCACTTGTGCCCCAAAAACTATTGACACATTCGCTGCTTTATGGTAATATTATACTAGAGAGATTGTATGAAGGAGGGTGCTGCGCGATGAAAAAAATAACATATCGGCTGCTATCGTTGTTGTTGGCCCTAGCGTTGGTGCTTGGCAGCGGCATTTACTCGGCTGCGGATGGCACACAGCAGCCCCAAGCCGTGCTAACTTGTCAAGAAGAGCTTGCGCTTGCTGCGCTAACGAGCACACTGCAAGAACCGCTGGGCATGCAAGGCTTTGAGGGTGACTTTGCGCTAAGCAATCCCAGCGAAACGGTTGAAATCATCATTGAGTTCGTCACACCTGCGGCTGTGGCACTGCGGTTGATGCAAGAAAAAAACATTGACCATGGCTTGTCTTTTTTCGCACGCAGCTCGTTTGAACATCAGGCACTCACAGCTCATGCTGCCTTTGCGCATCAACTCAAAGGGATTACCCCCGCGGGCATCGCCAGAGCCAACAGTGCCGCAGCACCTGAAATTTTCAGCGCGCACTATTGGCTGTTTAACGGCATGTATATGCGCGTTCCTGCCTACATGGTGCCGCAAATTGCTGCGCTGCCTGAAGTGTACGCGGTGTTTCCGCATGTGTTGGCATCGTTGCCCGAACCCGTTCCCGAGTGGCCGCCGGTTGACGACACGCCCGTGGATGAAGAGCCATACGAACCTGCCCTCGAGTCTCCTTTTTTCGCAAATCCAAATTTCATGCGCGAAGTTCGCGATGATTTACAAATTGACTACATCCACCGCGAGTTGGGCATCACCGGCGCTGGTGTGCGCGTGGCCGTGCTTGACACCGGCATTTATCACAACCACCCGGAATTCGCCAGATTTTTGGACGACAACGGCAGAGTTCCCGGGCGGGGTTGCCCAGACAATCCAGAAGGAAATTCTCACATTGGCAACCACGGCACTGTGGTTTCCGGTGCTGCTGTTGCCATGGCGCCCAACATGGAACTTTGGCACTACAGGGTGTCGTTGCAAGGCCATCTTGGCGGATTAACCACAATTGCCGCCATGGAAGCTGCGCATCGGGATGCGATAGAAGATGGCGTGCCATTGGTGATGAACCTTAGCTTCGGGCGATCAATCAACCACCCGTTCACAGACGCTGCCAGCCCCATTAACAATGCCATTTTAGATGGTGTGGTGGTTGTTGTTGCGGCAGGCAACGCGGGCGAATTTGGCATTGGTGACCCTGCCACGCTACCCCTAGTAATCAGTGTTGGCAACGCAGTGCAAAATCGTGCAGGGCAAAGTTGGATTGCCCCGAGCTCCTCGCGTGGCGCGATTGACCAAACTTTTCATATCAAGCCGGACGTGGTTGCGCATGGCACCGAAGTATTTACCACCAACGTCGGTGGCGGCTTTACTCGTGCCAACGGCACGTCACTTGCTTCGCCGGTGATTGCAGGCATTGCAGCACTGATGATGGAGGCTTTTCCCGATTATTCTCCTGCGGAAATCAAAGCCAGAATCATGAATACCGCTACGCCGCTAACCAGCGGCACCAACAGCGTGTTCACAGTTGGTGCGGGCTTTGTGCAGCCGCTTGAGGCCTTGCGCAGCAACACCTTGGTGACGGTTGAACACCCAGTTCCGTTAACCATGGATGCCAGCGCACCCTTTGTAAACCAAACCATGGCGTCGCTTAGCTTTGGTTTCACTCTTTCGCCGGCGCACCACAACAAAACCGGCACCATTCCCGTTTTCATCCAAAACGCAAGTGCTGACGCACAAACCTATAACATCATATACCGATTCATCAGCAATCCAAGTAGAACAGGGCAGTTATCCTTTAGTGAGCAAACCATAACTGTGCCTGCGGGCGAAACCGCAAGCTTTGCAGCCACGTTTTCTGACCAAGCGCAGCGGCGTGGTTACTACGAAGGCTTTGTTTATGTGTTGTATGAAAACGGCAATGTTGCAGCAAGGCTGCCCTTTGCCTATGTTGCAACACCGCCCCATTCCATTTCGCTGGAACTTGCACCCACCGATCGTCCGGTCGGCGTCAATATTACTGGCCCCCGCCTGTTTCATGTGCGCAACATTGGTAGCGAAGCAACCGGTGCACTGCGGGTTGAGTTGATTGGCGCAAATCCGGAGGTTTTTCAGTTAAATCAAAGCCCGCCGGGGGTCAACTACATCACACTGCCAAGCCTGAATGCCGGCAGCATTGCCTTGCGCGAATTCACTGTGCAGATGCGTAATAACCTTCCACCTGATATGTTCGGAACATTTAGGGCAACCATTCGGGTGTATAATGAAGAAAACGGCATTTCGCAAACACTCAATATATCGGGGTGGCGCGCCGCCCCTCAGGATCCTTTGTTATCTGTCTCTGGTTCAACCAGTGTCATTGTTTTGGCTGATGGTCGCACCACGACGACTTCGACTAGATTCCCACGATATACAGAGGTAACACTTAGAAACAATCATCCACGTTTTTTGCATTGGGAGTTTAGCGCCCCGGTTTATTTCGTAAGCGGTGATGCTTTTACCAGAGAAATAATTATTTCTATGCGAGGAGATCTCTCTGCCCTCTCCATTTTGTATGACGAAGCCAACCCTGCATTTCGGATAGATATATTTCACGGCAGAATAACTGCGCGCAACGGCATAACACTTCCATTTTGGAACACAGCGATTGGAACTGAAAGGTTGGGCACTGAACTTACGATTAGGCAATTGGCACTGTATAGTTATTTTGCTCACTGGGATTTTAGCAGGCCGGTGATCTTCACCCAAGGTGATGCCACAACACCAGAAGTAAGCTTCATTATGCCTGCGGGTAATTTGACCATTACCGCCGTCCCTACCACTCTTCTGTCTGCACGTGCCGCCAGAATTGCCGAGATTTTGGCAGTGACTGAAGGCCGTATTGAAGAAAACTACACCCTTTCAAGTTGGCTGGCGTTGCAGACTGCTATGCGAAATGCCATTGCGCGGGTGAATGCTGCGCAGACGGTGATTGCCGTTAACTCGGTTGCAATCCCTGAACCGGCCTTGGTGCGCGCGTTTTTTGTGTTTTTTGTGAATGGCGCGTATCGTGGTGAATTCCAAGTAGGTCATTCTCTTTCGGTCACCCCCACCATTCCTTTTGGGCATCGTTTTGTACGCTGGGATTTTAGCACGCCGGTGACGTTCATTAGCGGCAATGCGAACTCATTCATCCCCACTTTTGCGATGCCGGCAAGTGATTTGAGTGTTACGGCGGTGTTCGAGGAAATTCCCACCACCACTACCACCACCGCCCCGCCAACCACAACAACTGAGCCTACGACAACGACCACCGAACAGACTATGACAACTGAACCCACAGCCACCACCACCGAACCAACCACAACAACCGCGCCTACGATAACGACCACCACCACAACGACAACGACGACCAGTACGACAACTACAACAACTACCACAACCACCACTGCACCGCCCACAACGACAACAACTACAACCACTCGTCCACCGACTACCACGACGACTACGACGCGTCCACCAACCACAACGACGACAACACGCCCGCCGACAACCACTACCACAACAACGCGTCCGCCGACAACGACTACTACAACGACGACGACGCGTCCGCCAACCACAACTGCAGCGACGACCACAACGCGCCCACCAACGACGACCACGGCCGCCACAGTTCGCCCCGCCAGCGTGACGATTGCCGGCGCAGCAACCCGCAACCTAACCACCGGGCAAACGCTGCAACTGAATGCGACCGTCGCCCCCGCAAACGCGACAAATCGCAATGTCACTTGGCGCAGCAGCAACACAGCAATCGCCACCGTGAATGCCAGCGGCTTGGTTACGGCCAGAGCATCGGGCACAGCGACCATTACCGTCAACACCGTTGACGGCAACCGCTCCGTCAGCGTGCAAGTTAGGGTGACCCAACCCGTTACGGGCGTGAGCATTGCCGGTGCAGCCACGCGTAACTTGAACGTGGACCAAACCCTGCAATTGAATGCGACCGTCGCACCCGCAAATGCCACGAATCGCAATGTAACGTGGTCGTCGAGCAACACGGCTGTGGCCACCGTCAACGCCAGCGGCTTGGTTACGGCCAGAGCGGCAGGCACGGCGACTATCCGTGTGGCCACTGCCGACGGTAACCGCACTGCTTCGGTCAGCGTGAACGTGGCAACACCGGCCGCCACCAGTGTGACCATTGCCGGCGCCGCCACACGAGATATCATCATCGGCGACACCATCGCGCTGTCTGCTACCGTCGCACCGGCTATCGCAGACCAAAGTGTGCGCTGGACTTCGAGCAATCCCGCCGTGGCAACGGTTAACGCAAATGGTCAAGTCGCCGCCGTCGGCACCGGCACCGCGGCGATTACCGTGACCTCCGCCACCGGCAACCGCACGGCGTCTGTCACTGTCACCGTCACCGGCGGCCGCGACTATATCTTTACCACTCGATGGGAATCTAGCTTTTTCAACTGGCTGCTATTCTTCCTTGGTTTTGGGTGGATTTGGATGTGGTTCTAAGCAAAATAAACTCGGCAGGGATATGCTCCCTGCTGAGTTTTTTTATGCTATTTTATCGCGGGAAATAAAAATTACGCATCCACGAAAGTGAATGCGCGACTGTTCGCTATAAGCATTGAATGAAAAAGATGCACGTTTCTCGTGGGAAATAAAATTCACGCATCCACGAAAGTGAATGCGCGAACTGTCCGCGGCGACTCGCCGCTGGCGGAGAAGGGGAGACTCGAACTCCCGCGCCGGTTGCCCGACCTACGCCCTTAGCAGGGGCGCCTCGTCACCAACTTGAGTACTTCTCCACATGGTAACTATATCATTATACCACAGTACGCGCAGAAAATCAAGCCTATTTTCAACTTTTTTTCAATCACAGAAAGCCGCCCAACATCGGGCGGCTGTGTTATATGATTACACGGCAAACTTTGCTTGCAGCTTATCAATCAACGCTTGCAAGTTTGCTTCGTGCTCGGCGGCTTTGCGCGCGCGGTGCGGTGCAGAAAACTTGACTTTGCGTGTTTTGCCGTCAAGCAAAAACTCCATGGTGATTTGCGTGTTTTTGAATACCCGGCCGTTTTTCACGCTCACGTTGGTCATTTGGTCAAAGGGCAAAACAAGCTTATCTGTGACCACGAACTTCGCGCTAGTCAGCCGAATTTCAAGAAAATAGACGTTCAGTCCGCCATCGCTAACCGTGAGCAGCGTGGAGCGAAACAGAAAAATGACCATCAGTCCTACCCATGCGCCAGTGTAGGCACCGCCGGCCGCACCACTGGTTAGCAGGCTAACCACCACCGCGGTTGCCAGCCAAACCAGCCCGCAAATGAGCACGGTTTTTGTGGTAGCACCAGTCCACAGCTTAAGCTTGCGCCCGGCTAGAGCAGTAAAGTTTTTTTCGTTAAGTTCCGATTGAGCTTGTATAATGGACACGTTACTTGCGCCGGGTTCGAATGCTTCAATGGCTTGCTGAAATTTTTCGTAATTTGACATGTGTGCACTCTCCTGTGTGATTTAATTAGCCGGGCGTGCGGATGGGCATGAGGTTGGCCACTTCTTCGCTGGTTTCAAAGTTGATGCCGTCACCCAAAATGCGCACTTGGAACGTATACATTGTGCCGGGGGTGAGGTTGCTGAACACGGGGCTTGCTTGCCAGCCGGTGAGCATGTTTAGGTCTGGCGGAAAGGCCACAAGCACGCGCCATTGCACCGTGCCGCCATGTGGATTTGGCACCACGTTGTGCAGCACAACTTGCGTGGGTGTCACTGTCAGCGCGAAGGGGCGTGGTGGCGCAGGATGACGCGGAATGGTAGCGGTTGTCGTTGTAGTAGTTGTGGTGGTTGTCGTTGTTTGGGCAGTGGTTTGCGCGCCGGTTTGTGTCGCTGCTGTGGTTGTTGCTGCGATGGTAGTTTGCGCAGTGGTTTCTTCTGTGGTGATATCGTCAAGCTCTGTGGTGGTGATATCGTATTCAGTGGTGGTGACGTTACCACCCACGGGAATATATTCACGCGGGCCAAACAGGCCAATGAAGCCGAACTGCCACTCCGCAAAAATAAGCAGCCCGGCCAACAGCAAGCCAATCACCGCCGCCATGACAATGACCAGTATGTTGTTTTTTTTGTCTGCCGCCGGTTGTGCCGGAGGAGGCGGTGCAGGCGTGGTTTCGGCACCGCAACTGCTGCAGAATTTCGCCTCTTCATTTAATGATTTACCGCAATTTTCGCATAACATAGGCTTAATCTCCTTTGTTCGCTGAACTGTTCCCGGAGCTTCATTATACACTATTTTCTGCAATATTGCAAGCACAAATTCTGGACATTTTTCCTCGATTCGCGCAACGCAGTGAGATGGGGGTTACAATAATGATTTTTCGAAAGCATCAAGATCAAATGATGGCGCAAAACCATCGGATTGTAAGGCTTGTTTGCCCGGTTTGGGCTTTGGCTTGCGCGCTTGCGTGAACTTCGCTTGTTCGGCAGCAGCTTGCTCGGGCGTGGTGATGCCCGCGGCGTGCCAGTTCTCCAAAACCTTGTTCATGTAGGAAAAACTCACTTTGCCGGTGCGCTCGGCGGCTTCATCATAGGCGGCGACGATCATGTCAAGGCCAAACTTCCAGTCGCTGGTCCACTTGCGCAGCATGGCGTGTTGTTTATCCGTAGGCCGCGGTGCGGCAATGCCTGTGCGCGCCTTGAGCGCGTTCCACAGGCCAAAGTTAGCGTTGAGTTGCTCAATTTGCTCGGCGGCCTGTTCAAGGGTAGCAATGCCCCGCTGCGCCCAGTCGCTGCCTACTGCTTGCCAATAGGCCGTGTTGGTTTTGCCCACCTGCTTGGCATAGTGCAACAGCATGGGGATGACCTCACAGGACAGGCCATGATGGTCATGCAGCATCAGCAGCGTGCATTGGCCGTCGTAACCCAAGGTGCGGCCAAGCAGTTTGTCGGCCTCAGCGAACAGCGCACGCAGGTTGTCGTCTTCGCCAATGCGGGTGAGAATTTGCTGCTGGCTTGGCCGGGCGGGAGTAGTGCTTGGTGCTAAGTGCTTAGTGCTAAGTGCGGGCGGCGTGGCCGACAACGCTACCGGTTCAGCGATTTTCAGCACACCACGATTTACCCAAACTTGCAGCGCGTCGGCGAGTTCTTGTTCGGGCTTTTTGAGGAAGTCGGCCAGTTCGCTAAGCTCACGCGTGCCGTTGTGGCGCAGCAGCCACAGCAGCACTTTCAGTTCAAGTTCGCGCGCAAGCTTGAGGTGTGTGTCGGTGATGTCACAAGGCACAGCAAAGCTTGTGGGCAGGTTTAGGGTATACTTCATAGGTAAGATTATAGCACACTGAACACTGTTTTGCAAGGGCGGCGTTGCATATTTTCAAAAATTATGCTATACTACTCAACATATTGCCTCGTCCAAACGTATTCTACATGCAAGGAGGCCTTTTGCATGGAATTTGAACAGATATATCACCGGCACGTGGACGTGGTTTACCGCGTATGCTATTCCTTTATGAAAACCTCGGCCGACGCCGAAGACGCCACACAGGACACATTCATCAAGCTCATGCGCGCAAAGCCGCGGCTGGTGGACGAACACCACGAAAAAGCTTGGCTCATTCGCACCGCTGGCAATGTGTGCAAAGACATGCTGCGGCGGCATCACCGGCGCGACAGCGAGCTTGACGACAGCCTGCCCGCCTACACACCCGCGCAAGACGACACCGTGCTGCAGGCGGTGTTGGATTTGCCAGAGCGGCTAAAGCTCAGCGTGGTGTTGCACTACGTGGAGGGCTACACCTGCGCGGAAATCGCTCGCATGCGCCGCTTGCCTGCTGCCACTGTGCGCGGTCACTTGCACCAAGCACGCAACCTATTGAAGCTTCAACTGGAAGGAGAATATGCCAATGAAACCTAACGACATTCAGCAAGCGTTTGACGATGTCACACCAAACGCTGCACACAAACAACACATGCTTGAGCAAATCATGCATGCACGAAAGGAATCTCACATGAAAAAACACGTTAGAATACTTGCGCCCATTGCAGCCTGCCTAGTTTTGGCCGTTGCTGTGGTGGCAGTGGTGCCACAGTTCACGCAAGTTGATCAACCACCTGTCACCTATCCTGCGCCTGTTTTACCGCCCGCGCAATTGCCAGAAGGCACGCAAGAGCTGCAAGTTGAACTGCCCACCATGCTTGCCGGCCAAGCAGTGACGTGGGAAGGTGCGAATGCCCACAACTTAACCACCTTTGATGCACCTGATGGTGCTGGGCATGTGCAAGTGATTGTGCAGCCCGGCGATGGTGGACATGAAATGCCTGTTGACGATGAGCATGTGCATATCGTGGTGGGAACCAGAGACGACGACGGCCCAGATGGCACGGTGCGCATGCAAGTGATTGTGTTGCCTCCTGAAATGGGCGGCACTGTAACAATGCAAATGCATGGTACGCTTGAGGATGGCCGCCACGTGCAAGTTGCAACGGAAACATGGTGGCAAGGCGAGACACACGAACTGCAAGAAGCCTTGGCGCAACTGCAAACCTTGCCTCGCGGCGACCTTGAAGTGGGCGCAACATTGTTCAGCATGCCTGTGGGCTGCCCCGAAACCAACACCGCAAGCATCATCCGCGGCTATATCAGTTCCATCAGCGAAGCGCGGCAACAGTGGCCGGCAGAATAACCACCCAGTGCTCTATGAGCTTTGCGAAAAAACTTGCGGCGTACTTTGAGTGCGTCGCTTTTTTATTGTTCGCCTATTGCATATTCACTGCGGGCATGCTATAATAGAAAGGATTACGCAAAAAAGGAGCCCTGCCGTGCTGCCCGAATACGCCGCCCTGCGCAAACGCTGCACCGAACTTTGTTGGCCAAACACCAACGAAGCTGTTTTCACGCCTGCGGATATGGTACGCCTTGATGACGCTTTTTATTTTGCCGAGGCAGCCCACAGCACCAACAAGCCCCGGCATTCCGGCGAGCCTTATATCACCCACCCGGTGGCTGCGGCACAACTGCTGCTGGACATTGAGATGATCGACCTAGACTGCTTGATTGCCGCGCTGCTGCATGACGTGCTGGAAGATGTTGACCACGTGAGCGAGCAGGATATCTGCACACGCTTTGGCGAAACGGTTGGGCAAATGGTAGTGGGGCTGACCAAGCTCAGCAAGCTCAACTTTGCCACCCAAGAGCTTGCTCAGGCCGAAAATGTGATGAAAATGCTGCTTTCGATGCTACGTGATTTCCGCGTGATTGTGGTGAAGCTGGCCGACCGCCTGCACAACATGCGCACGCTGCACTTTCATCCCAAAGAGCAAAGCCGCCTGCGCATTGCCAACGAAACCATGCTTATCTACGTACCCATTGCGGACATGCTGGGTATTCGCTTGTTCAAAGAGGAGCTGGAAGACATCGCCATTCGTGCCCTAGACCCTCACGGCTGCGCGGAAATTGACGCTTGGCTTGCGGCCGACAAAGCACAACGGCAAATCTTCCTGCAGACTATTCAGAATAACCTGCGCAATCACTTAAGCGGGCGTTTTGCGGAATCCGGCGTGCACAACAATGTGCATGTGGAAGGCCGCGTGAAAAGCATGCACGGCATCTATCGCAAGCATTTTACGCAAGGCCGTGGTTTTGAGGAAATCTTCGACATTTACGCCGTGCGCGTGATTGTGGAAAGCGAAGAAGAGTGCTGGGCCGTGCTGGGCTGGGTGCACCAAATTTACCGCGAAATTCCCAAGCGGCAAAAGAACTACATCAGTTCGCCCAAGCCAAACGGCTATCAATCGCTGCACTTGACAATGGTGGGCGACGATAAAATTCCCTTTGAGGTGCAAATTCGCACCTGGGAAATGCACGAAATTGCAGAGCGCGGCGTGGCCGGACACTGGAAATATAAACAAGGCATTGATGCACGCCAAACTGGCTTGGAAGAACAACTCGCCCGCATTCAAGAGCTCATTGATAGCTACCGCGACGCCGACAGCGTGGAAGACGTGGTGGCTGCCATCCGCAGCGACATTTCGCCCATGGAAAAAGTCTATCCTGTCACGCCCAAGGGCGAGGCCAAAGAACTAAAGCTTGGCGCCACCGTCCTTGATTTTGCCTATGCCGTGCACACAGGTGTGGGGCACCGCTTTGCGGGGGCAAAAGTCAACGGCCGCATTGCGCCAGCAACTTACCAAGTGCAAAGCGGCGACGTGGTGGAGATCCTCACCACTGCGGACCGCGACCGCGGCCCCAGCCGAGACTGGCTGCAAGTGGTGGTGACCAGCCAAGCCAAGACGAAGATTCGCAATTGGTTTAAAAAAGAACGACGTGAAGAAAATATTCTCACTGGGCAAAAGCTGGTGGACGGCGAGCACCGCCGCAATTTTACGCTGCTGGATGCAAGCCAATGGGAAGACATCTTGGCACGCGTGCTGGACCGCAAACAGTTTGAAAAAAGCACTGCCGCTGCCACCCGGCTGGAGAATTTCTACGCCGCGCTGGGCTATGGCGGGCTGAGCATGCAAAGTTTTTTGCCGCTGCTGCGCGAGGAATACCAAAAAATCGTGCGCCAGCAACAAGAGGTGAAGCTGAAAAAAATCACCAGCGACAAAGGCGTGGTGGTGCAGGGCATTGACAATTGCCAAGTGAAGTTTGCCCAATGCTGTCACCCCGTGCCACAGGATAACATCATCGGCTACATCACCCGCGGCAGCGTGCGCGATGCCCAACTGCGCCCCGGTGGCGTGACCGTGCACCGCACCAGTTGCCTGAATGTGCCGCATGATATCCCCAATTCGCCTGAACCGGACCGCTGGCTGCAAGCCGCGTGGGACACCAACACCGCAAGCAACGACTATTTGGGTAACATTATCGTGCACACCAACGCCCGCACCGGCCTGCTGGCGGATGTGACCGGCGTATTCAAACACATGCACGTGGATGTCAGTTCGCTGCAACTTTTCCCCCAAAGCGATGGCAGCTCAAGAATTTGCGCCGTGATTGCTGTGCACAGCCGCTCGCACCTAGATGCGATACGCCAGAAAATACACGCAGTGAAGGGCGTAACACAGGTAGAATACTAACCACCTGCGGTGGGGCTCGGTCGCTTCGCTGTGCTCTAATAGGGTTTGCAGAAAAAAACGAGTCCCAAACCATTAACACACATTTCCCCGGCACGCGCGTAAGATATACAAAGGAGAGGGTGCTATGTTGAAATATTTACGTGAAGACATTCAGGCCGTGCGCGACCGCGACCCCGCCGCACGCCATGCCATCGAAATCATGCTGCTTTATCCCGGCGTGCTTGCCGTGCGTGCCCACCGCCGTGCCAACTGGTTTTGGCGGCACAATATGCCGTTTTTCGCCCGGGCAATTAGCCAGCGCGTGGTGCGCAAAACCGGCATTGAAATCCATCCCGGTGCCACACTGGGGCGGCGCTTGTTTATCGACCACGGCTGCGGTGTAGTCATTGGCGAAACCTGCGAAATCGGCGACGACGTGACCATTTATCAAGGCGTAACCCTTGGCGGCACCGGCAAAGACGTTGGCAAACGCCACCCCACCATTGGCAACGGCGTGCTCATTGGCGCAGGTGCCAAGGTGCTGGGGCCGTTCAAGGTGGGCGATAACTCAAAGATTGCCGCCGGCGCCATTGTGATGCGTGAAGTGCCGCCCAACAGCACCGCAGCAGGTGGCCTCGCCCATGTGGTGAAGCAAGACGGCAACCGCGTGGATCACCACGACCACACCAATGTGCCAGACGTGATTGCCCAGGAAATCTGCCAGTTGCGGCGGCGCGTGGCACAGCTGGAGGCCGCGCTGGCAGCCAAAGAGTAACGCGTGTTACTTTTTTTGCAAAAAAAGTAAGCCAAAAAACCTAGCCGCTTCGCGGTGGATTTTTATGGGGTTGGAATAGAACACAGCGAAGCGACTTGCGCCCCGCAGGGGCAGCGAAGCGACTTTTGCGCGCCGTAGCGTGCACAAAGTAGAGCCCCACTGCAGGTGAGAAAGGATGCCATGAAAACGACCGTACAGCATTTGAGACAAGCCGAGCGCATGCTTGAGCAACGCCGCAACGCCGCCGAACGTGAACAGCAGCGCCGGCGTGACTTAGCTTGTGCAAAAATCCCGGCTTTGGCGAAATTACAAAATGAGCTTGCGCAAACTGGGCAAGCCGTGGCCGCCGCCATCGGTGCCGGCAAAGATGCAGGGGAGTACATTGCCCTGCTGGCACAGCAAAACCTAGCCGCCCAAGCCGAGCAGGCTCAGCTGCTGCAAGCAAATGGCTTTGCTGCGGACTATTTGAAAGAACATCACACCTGCGATCAATGCCGCGACACCGGCTTTGTGCGCGGGCTGCGCTGTGGATGCTTCACACAGTTGTTGCAAGGCCTTGCGTTCGACCAGCTAAACATGAACACGCCGCTTGAACAATCGCGCTTTGATGCGTTTTCTCTAGACTATTATCCCGCCACGCCCGACGCAAACGGCACAATCCCCCGCAAAAAGATGGAGGGCATTCTGGCGCTGTGCCGAGAATATGCCATGAATTTTGGCACAAGAAGCAAAAGTATGCTGTTTATGGGTGCCACGGGCTTGGGCAAAACGCACCTGTCCCTCGCCATTGCACAGCAGGTGATTGAAGCCGGCCACACGGTGATTTATGGCGCGGCGCAAAACCTGCTTGGCCGCATGGAACGCGAGCATTTTGCCGCATTCGGCGAAAAAACCAACGCAACTGAGCAAGCCTTGCTCAGCTGCGACCTGCTCATTCTCGACGACCTTGGTGCGGAATTTTCCACCAGCTTCACGCAGTCATGCATCTATAATCTCGTGAACACGCGGCTGATGGCCGGCATGCCGATCATTATTAACACAAATCTTAGCCTCGCACAGCTCAACGAAAAATATGGCGAGCGCGTGATTTCGCGCATCATCGGCAACTACGATGTGCTGCGCTTTCTAGGCAACGACATCCGTCAAGCCAAAAAATAAAAAAGAAAACATAAAGGAGAAACAATCATGACCAACCAACCCAAATTTTTTCTGTGCAAACACTGCAACAACCTAATGCATCTCATCAACGCAAGCGGTGTGCCTGTGGTGTGCTGCGGCGAAACAATGGCCGAACTCATCGCCAACACGGTTGACGCCGCCGTAGAAAAACATCTGCCTATGGTGAAAGCTGCGCAGCAATGTGTCTGCGGCTGCACTTGCGGCAGTGCTTTGGCCATTGAAGTGGGCAGTGTGCACCACCCCATGCTGGCCGAGCATTATATCGACTTTCTCTATGTGCAAACCGAAAACGGCGGCAAATTGCATCGGCTGAGCGTTGGCGGCGAACCCACTGCTACCATCTGCTGTTGTGACGGCAAACCTGTGGCAGTGTATGCCTATTGCAACCTGCACGGCATGTGGAAGACTGACGACGTAGCGTAAGTTGTTCTTTTTTGCAAAAAAGAACCAAAAAACCTAGCCGCTTCGCGGTGGACGATTAACCAAATAGAAAAACCCCACTCCCTGCCACGCAGAGGGTGGGGTTTCATACATAGTATAGTCTAGGTTTTTTTGATTACTTTTTTTGCAAAAAAAGTAATGCCTGCGCGGCGAGCGCACATTACTGCACAGCTCGCAGATAGTCTGAAATGCCGTTGACGATGGCCTGCGCGAGTGCGCGTTGATGCGTCGGGTTTTGCATGGCGCGGCCTTCGGTGAGGTGTGAGACAAAGCCGACTTCAATTAACACAGCGGGCATTTCTTCCACGCGGGTGACCAAGAAGGGGAAGTAGCGGTGGCGGCGGTCAATGCGGGTGCGCAGGGTGGCATAGTTTGAGAAGTTCGCGTTGGTGTAGATTTGGTCGCGCCAAGTGCGAACGAGGCGGTTGTGAATGGCTCGGGCAAGCGGCTCGCTGTTGGCACGATAGTAGAATGTCTCGGTGCCGTGCGCAGCAGAGCTGGTAGACGCATTGCCGTGAATGGAGATAAACATGTCTGCCTGGGTGCGGCGGGTGAAGGCCACACGTTGCGCTAGGCTCATGCCGGTGTCGCCGGTGCGGGTCATGTGCACGGTGGCGCCTGCAGCACGCAGCTGTTGTGCCACCATGTTGCTAATGGCCAAGTTAAACTGCGACTCAAAGCGCATGGTGGGGTGCGAGGCCGCAAACAGGGCGCCGGGGTCGCTACCGCCGTGGCCGGGGTCAAGAATAATCACTGCGCCGTTGAGCGTTGAAGGCGGACGGCGGTTAAAACGGAACACAAGCTGGTTGCCCTCCCACGATGCGCGATAGCCAAAGAAGCGGCCCGGCTGACGGAAGGTCAGATGCAGGGTAGCGGTGTTGTTGGCGGCGTTGGTGCTCCAGCGTGCAGCGGAGAACACGCTGCCGTCTAACCCAAAGTTGGTGCCTGTGGCGGCACTGGTGTGGAAGAACGTGATATTCAGCCCGGTGGCGGTGAAGCTTTGCACGCCCCAAGGTAGGCCGTTGTCGCCGTGCGCAGAGCTATAATTCTGGCCGACTAAATCAACATTAAAGGGAATGCGCCAGTCGATATCTAGCCGCAAGGTGAATGCGCCGCCGCTGGTGTTGCCGCTTGCGTGAATGCGATTGTTGGGCAGGCGGAAGCCGTGTTCGATGATGCGGGCGTCGTTGGCGTTCACGCGTTTGCCGCTGGCCAGCAGCAGGTGCGTGTTGTTGCTAATCACAGCTTGGCCAACAATATAGTCAAATGTGCCGCCCAGCAGGGGGCTTTGCCCCGGTTCGCTGCGGGTGTCAAGGGTAGCATTGCGGCGGGTTTCGGCAAAGCCAGCAGTGATCTCCACCATGCGTGCGGTGCCCAAACCATGGTTTTGCGCGGGTGTGCGCAGCTGGCCTTGCACCGGCGGCCGGGTAGTGGGCTGCTGTGTGGTTGGTGGTTGAGTGGGCGGTTGTATGGTGGTCGCATCCGGATCCGTGGTTGCGTCGGGGTCGGTTGTCGCATCCGGATCTGTCGTAGTGGGCGGAAGGGTGGGTGGTTCAGTTGTGGTCGTCGTGGTTGGCGGTGGAGGTGGTGGCGGCTGCGTCACCGGTTGTGGTGTCACCACAATGAACGCACCGTTGCGCGTGGTGGTTAGCCCGCGATAGGTCACGGTATACACAATTGTGCCGGCATCAAATGCCTGTGTGCGTGAATCCGGCAGCGTGAATGTGCCCACAAAGGTGGTGAAGTTTTCGTCCAGTTCGCCGCGATAGTCGCCGTCGTCCATGGTGGCGCCCGGCCGCAAGGTAATGGTAGTGTTGCCCAAGCGCGCGGTTACGGTTGCGCCATCCATGGCCACAGCTGTCACCATCACGTGTGCGCCGCCGGGGCCCTCAAGCCGCCCGGTGGGGCTCACACTTTGCAGCAGCGTCACTTCATAGCGCACGTTGATCACATACGTCTGCCCGGCATGACGGAAGGTGAACACGTTCTCGCCCGCTTGCAGGGTTTGATTAAAGGAAAAGTCGCCGTTTTGGTTGCGCTGCACCGGTTGGTTGTTCAGCGTCAGCGGCAGCAGAGGATTGCTACCCCCAACAAAGTTGAGCACAGGTGCCTGCACGGTGATACTTTGCGTGGCACGCACGTTATCCACCGGCCGTTGCAGCGAAAACCCGCGTGTGAACACATCCATGTCCAAGTTGCCGGCAAAAAAATCGCTCAGCATTTGCGCAGTGCCGTTTTCGACAGGCACTTCGTTGGCCGCAAGCAGTGCCACGGGGCGCGGCATAATCTCTTGCAACGCGCTAAACAGGCCCAGCACTTCTTCGGCACTGCCAGTGGGCAGCGCTTGCCGCATGTCCACCATGGCGGTAATCAGTGTGTTTTCATCTTGGTCTTCTTGTTGCTGTGCCCAGTTGGCAAAGGTCTGCGCCTGTGCGGGCAGCACACCCACCAGCAGCTGCGCGTTATCCAGCTGGTGCGCCATGTCGGCGATGGTGTTTGCCTGCGCAAAGCTAGCCGCCTGCAACAACACCGGCAGATCAAGTTCGGCTTGCTCCAGCAAATCTTGCACATAACCGGCAAACTGCGTCAAATAGCTGCCATCGGGGTCTTGCGCAATGTCTGCCAGCATGATGGCATCAAACGAGGTTTCGTTAATCAAGCGCGCAAGCCCTGCTTGTGTTTGCTGCAATATGCTTTGCGCAGGTGGCAGCAGCGTTAGCGTGCGGTGCACATTCAGCTCGCCAAGCATTTGTAATAGCTCTGTTGCCTGCGCCAGCTCGTTGGTGTCATATTGCTGCAGTGGTGGCAGCACCACTGAGCGAAAGCCGCGCTCAACCAGTTCTTGTGCGCTTTGCAATGCAAAGTTGGTCATCACGGCGGTGTATTCAGCTTGTTGCAGTGCGGGCTGCCATTGTGCGGCGGAAATCACCGGCACGGTTTGATCCACTTCTTGTGTCACCGCGGGCGGGTCTGCGGGCAGCACAGGCTGCTGCATGGTTAGGGTGGAGGAGTACACAAACACGAAAGTGCTCACCATGCCCAAAAAGAACATAGTCAGCACCGCCCCGGCGGCGATATTCCATTTTCGTTCACGTTTGCGTTGCATTGTCCAGCCCCTGTCATGCGATGAATTACTAAAGTGTAGTTAGTAATAGTATAGCATTTTACACAGGGCTTGGTCAATGATTTTTTCTTGGATTTTCTCTCTTGTTTCAGTTATTTCTTTGTTTTTTGGCGTTTTTTGCAAAAAAACATATCATAAATTGACAAAATAATCCATTTTCTGCTCGTCAAATTCTACTAAATGATAGTCAAATTCGCACAGCATGTCCTCCCAATCGTGCGTGTGTTCGTCCCACACGGCGCAGCCGCGCATGCCCGCCGCGTGAATGCCCGCAATGGTCTTGCGCACGTCCTCGAACACAATGCACTGCGTTGGCGGCACACCCAGTTTTTGCGCGGCGAGGAGATAGATATCCGGGAAGGTTTTGCCGCGCCGCACTTCGTCTGCGCTGGTGAAGGCGTCAAACAAGTGGTGCACGCCATTGTTTTGCAGCACTGCGTGCATTACGTGGGTGGTGAGCGCCGTGGCCGTGGCGAGCTTTATATTTTGCGTTTTCAGTGCTTGCAAGAACTCACGCGCGCCGGGTTTTAGCTTCACGTGTTCGCGGTATTGCACAACGCTCAGCTCATTCCATTCCCGCATGATTTCTTCGGGCGACTCACGCAGCTCAAAACGAGCGATGGTATACTCTGCTGTTTCGCGAAAGGTCATGCCGTGAATGGTCTGGACGTAGTCGACGGGCATGTCCATGCCGCGCGCGGCAAAAAACGCGCGGTCCACCTCTTGCCAAACCCACATGGAGTTCAGCAGGGTGCCGTCGAGGTCAAATATCGCGGCGGCAAAAGACATCACATTTCCCCTTGCATTTTTTTGGTATATGTTGTATAATGTAGCTGGTGCTGCATGTAGCGGCGGTTTCTTCCTCGCTTCCGAAAGGAGGTGAGAGGTTTTATGGATTATGAATTTCTCGTGTACTTACTGGTTCTGCTGGTGATGGCCACGCGTTACCTTAACTCCGGCGACCGTGTCGATAAGAAGTAACCGCCCCTGAGAGTGACGACCTCGGGCGGTTAGTTCTTCGCGTATTCCATTTTGCGAGGGCTAAGAGCTGCCATCTATCTCTGAGGCACTATTCTCGCTTTTCATTATACCATTAAGATGCATGTTTGTCAAGCAGAAAGAAGGGTTCCATGCGCAAAATTTTGGTGCGGGCGGCAGTTTCGCCCTTAGCAAACCACGGCCCGTGGATGACTATCCAAAAGGATACCATTGCCACCAATACCGGCAATCTTATCTATCAAGCCAGCGTGTTTAAGATGCTCGACTGCGGTGACGTGCAAATTGACGCGCTCAAGACCTCACGTCCCACGGATTTTACCCCGCGTGAGGCCGCGCGCATCAACCGTGAGTATGATATGTTTGTCATCCCTCTGGCCAACGCCTTTCGTGCATCCTTTGCGCCGGAGCTGGCTCGCATCACCAAGCTGGTGAACATGCTTAAAATCCCCTGCGTGGTGGTAGGCGTGGGCTTGCAGGCACCCGTTAACGCAGACCCAGGCGCGACCTATCCCTTTGACAAAACCGTGCGGCAATTTGTGAAAGCCGTGCTGAAGAAATCCGCCATGCTTGGCCTGCGTGGCGAAATGACAGGCGACTATCTGGCCAATCTAGGCTTTACCGCGGAAAAAGATTTCACCGTCATCGGCTGTCCGTCCATGTTCATGCATGGTGCTGAATTGCCCATGCGTGAAAAATTGCCGTTGACTGCCGAAAGTCCCGTGTGCATCAACGTGCGCAAAGGTTCGCCCAAAGCCTATGCACAGTTTATCGAAAACTGCCGCCAGCAGTTGCCCAATCACACCATCATCCCGCAAAATTTAGTGGACTTGAAGCGGCTATACTACGCAAAAACAGAGCTAGCAGACAAACACTACGCCGCCACACCAGACATGTACAACAGCGGCCGGGTAAAGATGTTCTGCAGCGTGCAGGCTTGGACAGACTACATTGCACAAACACAGTTTTGCTTCGGTCGGCGCATTCATGGTAACATCGCGGGCATTTTGGCAGGCACGCCAAGCTTCGTCTTTGCGCCCGACAGCCGCATCATTGAACTCGCGCGTTACCATGCCATTCCCCACATGCTGCTCAGTGATGTAACCCCGCAAACAGACATTTTCGAACTTTATGCAAGCGCGGATTACTCCGCCATGCAAACGCGCCATGCCGAAACGTTCGACCACTATGCGAACTTCCTGCAGAACAACGGCATCAAGCATGCCTATGAGCAGCCGCCGCCCTATCCCTTTGGCGAAAAAACCGCAGCCATTCGCTACAAGCCACCAGTTGAGGACGCTAACCACAAGCCCATGCTAAAACATTGGCGGCGCCTAGTTTGCGCAATCACCCCAGCAGTGAAGTCAATTTATAAAAAAGCGCAAACAACCAAACAAGCAATCAAACGCAAACGCAAGCAAAGGAGAAAACGCAAATGAAACACATCAATCTTGGCAGCACCGGCCTGCAAGTGCCCGCCGTGGCCGTGGGCTGCATGCGCATGAACTCGCTTGAGCTCGCCCAAGCCGCTGCATTCGTGCAAACCGCCCTCGAGCTGGGCATGAATTTCTTTGACCACGCAGACATCTACGGCGGGGGCAAGTGCGAGGAAATTTTCGCGCAGGCGATGGCCGACGGCAAGATCTCGCGTGACAAAATCATCCTGCAAAGCAAGTGCGGCATTCGTGCCGGGCAATATGATTTTTCGCGCCAGCATATACTAACCAGTGTGGATGGTATTCTCAAACGCCTGCGCACAGATTACCTTGATGTGCTGCTGCTGCACCGGCCTGATGCCCTGTGTGAACCCGAAGAAGTTGTCGAGGCCTTCGATGCCCTGCACGCCGCCGGCAAAGTACGTCACTTTGGTGTGAGCAACCACAATAGCATGCAACTGCAGCTGCTGCAAAAACATGTGCGGCAGCCCCTGCAAGTTAACCAGCTACAATTCGGGCTGGGTCATGCCTATCTAGTGGCGGCAGGCACGCACGTGAACATGAACCATCCCGCCTCGCCCGAGCGCGACGGCGGCGTGCTGGACTATTGCCGCCTGCATGATATCACGGTGCAGCCTTGGTCGCCATTCCAGTTTCGCTTTGACCAAGGCCGCGGCACCTTCATGGGCCACAAAGAATGGCCCGAGCTCAACGCAAAGCTCGATGAACTTGCGGTGAAATACAACGCAGATGTCACGGCCATCGCCTTGGCTTGGGTGCTGCGCCACCCTGCAAAAATGCAGCCGGTGGTTGGCACGATGAACGTTGACAGGCTGCGCAGTTGCGCCAATGCCACGCAAGTTGATCTCACGCGTGAAGACTGGTATGCGCTTTATTTAGCAGCGGGTAATACACTGCCTTGACAATTGATGAAAAATCGGGTAGAATAGTTAGCATGAACAAAAAATTTGCCCTCACGCCGCGCAGGCGTCGCGCGCTGGTCAACATGGCCGGCGTGCTCATGCTTGCTGCATCCGGCGTGTTCATCGCGCTAATGTTTCTGCTCGAAAATCTCCAGCTGCAAGAATGGTACATGGAATACCACTACTGGATGGAGCAAGTGCGCGACCAAGTGATGAACCTGCCGGACATCTGGCTGATTTTGTTTGCGGTAATCTTGCTTTATGCCGTGCGCAGTTTCATCCCCATTCCCATCTTCATCATGGCGTTCATCACTGGCGCCTATTTGGAAATGTATCTGAGCCTGCTGGTGAATTACGCTGGGCTGTTTGTGCTGTTTACTATTCGCTATTTCATTGGGCGCAAGCTGGGCGGCGGCGCCGTGGAGAAAATTCTGCACCGCCAGTCCGACATCCACGATTATCTGGAAAACGGGCGCGGCAGCAAAGGCTGGCTGCTGTTTGTCATGCGCCTCATTCCCAATTTTGCGCTCAACCCCATCAGCCAGATTTACGGCTCCATGCGCTTTGACTACACCGATTTTGTGCTCATTTCGCTGCTGGGGGTTAGCCCAAAGCTGTTTATTTACACCGTGCTTGGGCGCAACGTGGCGCAGCCGCTTTCGGTGCCGTTTATTTTCCCGCTCATCATCATCTTTGCCCTGCTGGGTATTGCCACGCTCACGGTTAATTTCGCCATGTACAAACACAGCAAAAATAAACTAAAAGAAGGACAGGTAAAGATATGATTACTTTGCAAGAACTTTACACCAACGAAACTCCCCGCCACAACGAGCGCTTGGCCAAACTCAAAGCGCAATTCACCCAGCGCTTTGGTGAGGGCCGCGCCCAGCGTGTGTTCAGCTCACCCGGGCGCAGCGAAATTGGCGGCAACCACACCGACCACAACCACGGCAAAGTGCTAGCCGCAGCCGTCAACCTCGATATTCTGGGTGTGGTGGCGGGCAACGACAACATGCGCATTTGCGTGTACTCCGCCGGGCACAAGCCCAATGACCTAGACATCACCAAGCTGGACATTGACCCCCAAGAATACGGTACCTCGGCATCGATGATTCGCGGCATTTGCGCAGCCTTTGTGCAGCGCGGCTACAACATCGGCGGTTTTGACGGCGTGTCGCACAGCGAGGTGCTCAGCGGCTCGGGGCTGTCGTCCTCGGCAGCGTTTGAGGTCTACATCGCCACCATACTTAACCACATGTACAACGGCGGCAAGATTGACGCGGTGGAAATTGCGCAAATGTGCCAGTATGCCGAAAACGTGTATACCGGCAAGCCCTGCGGCCTGCTGGACCAAGCCACCTGTGCCGTTGCAGGCTTTGTGGCCATGGATTTCGCCGACCCCGCCACACCCGTCGTTGAAAAAGTGGACTTCGACTTCGCGGCAACCGGACACGCGCTTTGCGTGGTCAATACCGGCGGCTCGCACGCAGACTTAACGGACGACTACGCCGCCGTGCGCGCCGAAATGCAGGCAGCTGCAGCAGCACTAGGCTGCGAGTTTTTGCGAGACACCACGCTGGAGAATCTCTTGGCCAACATCGCAACAGTACGCGAAGCCTGCGGCGACCGTGCCGTGCTGCGTGCCTTACACTTTTATGCCGAAAACGATCGTGTTGACGCCCAGCGTGCTGCCCTCGAGAGCGGCGATTTTGCCGCATTCTTGCAGCTGATTAAAGCCAGTGGCCGCAGCTCGTATATGTATAACCAGAATGTCTACACCGGCCGCCCCGCCAGCGAACAACCGGTGTCGCTTGGCCTTGCATTGAGCGAAACCCTGCTGGGCGAACGCGGCGCATGGCGTGTGCATGGCGGCGGTTTTGCGGGCACCATCCAAGCCTTTGTGCCGGTGGATATGCTCGATACATATCGCGGCGAGATGGAGAAAGTGTTTGGCGCGGGCAGTTGCTATGTGTTGCAGGTGCGGCCGCACGGAGGAGTAGAGCTTCATGCGTGAGCAAATTCTCGCCATCATCAATCAAGGCGAAAGCAATACACACCTGTTTGCGCTCGATAACATCCCGCCGCGCCAGCTGGCGCGTGCACAGCGCAGCTATGCTAACACAGGCAATGAACCAACCATTTTGCTTTACGACAGCTCAATCTTTGGTGTAAGAGCGGGCTTTGTGCTCACGCCCACGCGCTTGTTCTACAAAGACATCTCAGGCCAAGGGGTAGCCAATTTGGCAGACATCGTCAACATCACTTTTAGCGCGGATGCTATGGTCGAACCCTCGCTGCTTGTGCAAACCAATTCCGCCATTTTTCCCATAGGCGTGTGGAACCGGCCGGGCAGTCAAGGCAGCGATGTGCTGCGCATACTCCGTGGAGCAATCGGCGTGCTGCAAGGGCGCTCGCTCGAGCAAACTGCGCCGCCGCCCGCACAAGAGCGCTTGATTGACTGCCGCGGCTGCGGTGCGCGCTACGTCAGCACGATCGCTACTTGTGAGTATTGCGGCTCGCCGGTGTGATAGATGGAGTAGAGAAAATGATAGAAGATAATGTTCAGCAGATAGGAAAAATTGATAGAAAAATGTTCACGGATGCGGATATATCCATTCTTACCGAAGATGTTGTTTTAACGGTTCCACAATTACAACACATTATGCAGAAACATCCAAGCGACTACGAGGATTATCATGCGCACTTAACTGACGTGTTGCGGGCTCCCGATTTTATTTTGGAGGCAAACAAGCCCAACAGCGCAATTTTACTTAAAGCATTCGTTGACAACGGCGAGCATTTTCATCTTGTGTTGCGGCTAAAAGTGGAAAACGACCCAGCAGAATACAAAAATTCCATCATCACGTTTTAGAAAATCGAAGAAAAACGCTACCAACGTTATCTGCGCACAAAAAAAGTGCTTTACAAACGCACATAAATATGTTATAATAGAGGTACAATAAAAGGGGCGCATTTGAGGTGGACAATTTCGTGGCATCCACACGCCGTTGGTTTGACAAGGGTTTTCGCGAACCCTGAGAGATGCAGGAGAACGCCACGCCTGCCAAGTGTTCCCCTTTTATTCAATAGCATATCCACCCTCCTGTTTGCATACATATGCAGAGAAACAGGAGGGATTTAATTATGCCGGAACCCAACAAACCAGCCATGCCCCACAACATCATCATGGAAGATCGTCGCCTGCTCACCCTTTCGGGCGTGGCAGACGTGGACAGCTTTGACGAAAACACCGTGGTTGTTTTCACTGACCTTGGCGAGCTCACCGTGCGCGGCAGCGACCTGCACATTAACCGCCTAAGCGTAGAAGTGGGCGAACTGCTGCTCGAAGGCCGAATCGACTCACTCAGCTACCAAAATCCGCAGCAAAAAAACACCGGCGGCGGGCTGTTTGGCAGGGTTTTTAGATAACCACCTGCGGTGGGGCTCGGCCGCTTCGCTGTGTCCTATTAGAGCTACATAACTTCAGAAAGTCAACATATGATTTATCTGCTCAATCTCGGTGATCAAACCCGGCTGTTTTTCGCCAGCCTTGGCTTTGGCTTTGTGCTGGGTTTATTGTACGAACTGCTGCGCTTTGTGCGGCACCTGCTGCGCCCACAAGCCAGTTGGGGCTATCTGTTAGCACAAGATTTACTCTACACCGCCGGCTGCACAGTGCTAGCGTTTTACTTCTTTCTTGGCATTGGTGATGGTCTGCTGCGCGGCTACATCATTGTGGGCATGTTGCTGGGTTGGGCGTTGTATATGCTCACGCTGGGGCAATTGCTAGGCAGGGCAGGGCAGTGGCTTGCGCGTAATCTCCACCGTGCGCTGCGCAAAACCGCACGAGGTGTGGCCAAACCTGCACGCGTTGTGTGGAAAAAACGCAGCGTCGTCACGGTGCAAGCGGCAAAGTTGCGAAAAAATATGAGTTTTCGCAAAAAAAATGCGCTAGGGGGCTTGCAATCTACCCCCGCTTTAGTGTATAATAGTAAACGTAGAGTTTTATTTCGTAAAAAGGAGCCGCATTCACGTGTCAAAACAAACCAGCAAGCAAGTCGACCTGTTGCACAAAGTGGAACGGCGGCTAACCAATCCAACCAAGAAGAAACGTGGCATCAGCTTTCTCGTGCTGCTGACGCTGCCGTTCATCATGCTATACGCGGGGCACCGTATCTTCACCACCAACGAGGCCGCCGCAGCCATGGCCGCGCAAAACGCGCAACTGAGGCAGGAAAGCGCAGCTCTGGCGGCAGCCAATGAAGAATATCAAGCGGTGCTGCGCAACGAAGACCCAGATTTATACTATGAATATGTCATACGAATCGCGCGGGAACGGCTTGGCCTTTCGCTGCCCGGCGACCAACTGTTCGTCGACCGCGCACTGCAATAGTGGGGGCTATGTGATGGAAATCGGTGCAATCTTGTGCGGAAAAATCTCAGGCATTATCGACTATGGTGCCTTTGTGGACTGTGAAAACGGCCAGCGCGGCATGGTGCACATTTCCGAAGTGGCAAATAGCTACGTGGAGAATATTCGCGAGCATTTAACCATGGGGCAAGAAGTGCGCGTGAAGGTGCTCAACATCACGCCCGAGGGCAAGATTAGCCTTTCCATCAAAAAAGCACTTGAGCCAGCCCAGCCAGCCGCTGCGTCCGCAAGACCGCGCCCGCCGCGCAAACCTGCGGGTTCGCCCAATGTGTGGCAAGGCGGCAAGCCCAAGCGTGAGGCTCCCCAAAATTTTGAAGACATGATGAGCCGCTTTAAGCAAACCAGCGAGGAAAACATCTCCACCCTGCGCAAAAGCGGCGACTCTCGCTACAACGGCGGCGCCAAGCGGCGCAAGTAGCCACCTGCGGTGGGGCTCGGTCGCTTCGCTGTGTTCTATCATTACCCCATAAAAAATAAACTGAAAAGTCACTCTCCTTTGGTTATACTAAGCCAAAGGAGAGTTTTATTTATGTCAAAAAAACGTTTTGCAAACTTGGACATGCGCATGCAAATCCAGCGTTTAGTCTATATCATCGTGGCGGTTAGCGCCATTGCCGTGGCGGTGAACATGTTCCTAGGGCCGCACAACATTGCCGCCGGGGGCATCACAGGCTTGGCGATTATCTTGGAAAGCTTTCTGGGGCTGCATCGCGCGCTGGTGATATTGGTAGCCAACGTGCTGGTGCTGGCAGCGGCATTTTTTCTGCTGGGGCGTGAGATTTTCTTCAACACGCTCATTGGCGCGCTGCTGCTGCCGGGTATGATTCGCATCATCCCGCAGTTTCAGCTGGTGGAAAGTTCGGTGCTTTCGATGGCCGCGGGCAGCGTGATATTCGGCATGGCGGTGTCGCTGATGTATCACCACAAGGCCAGCAGCGGGGGAACAGCCGTGCCGCCGCTGATTTTTCACAAGTATTTTGGGCTGAACAAAGCGGTGGGGCTGTTTGTTAGCGACGGCATGGTGGTGCTAGCCAGCCTGCTGGTGTTTAGTGTGGACGAATTTTTCTACGCGGTGTTTTCGATTTTCATCACCAGCATGACCATGCGCGGCATTGAAAAATGGCTTGCCCGCAAGCGCGCCGAATGCCGGTTTTGCTATGAGTCGGGTTGTGTATAGCACCTGCGGTGCGGCACCGTCGCTTCGCTGTGCTCTATGCAAGTCTGTGCTAGGATAAGCAAGGTTGTCTGTGTTTCCCAAAATTTTTTCTTGCCTTTTTGCGTGAATTGTGTTATGATGGAATGATAATTATTGTGAACGAGGAGAACACACATGAAGCGCACACTGGCAATTCTTTTGGCGATTTTTCTGCTGCTTGGCGGCTTGGGCGTGGTGGCAACGGCTGCACCGGGCTGCCCTTGCACCTGGCCGCAGCATGCCTATAACCACGACGCGGCGATGTTTGCTGCGCAGCTGAGCTACTGGGCTTATTATTCCGAAATGATTGAAGCAGAGCTTACCGAGCGCGATTTCTTCAACATTGAACAGCATAATTTTGAGGAAATTGAAGAAGCCGAGGAAGCTATGCACACCGTGGCCATTACCTTGGCACAGCGTGAAATCGCCGTGCAAGACCAAGACATGACCTTGCTGGTTCTCGCCCTGCGCGGCACGGTGGGGCACATGCTATCCGGCCCCGAATGGCAAAGCAACTTTGATGTGGGCGAAGAAGACCTGCATGTGGGTTTCATGCTGGCCACAGACGATGTGCGCGAGCATTTGTATGCCTACGTGCTGTATCACGAGCTTGACATGGAAACCACGGTGATGCTCTTTGCCGGGCACAGCCGTGGGGGTGCAGTGGCAAACATACTAGCAGCCTACCTCAATGATGCCCAAAGCCTTGTACTGCACGAGAATCTGCACGTGTATACATTTGCCTCACCGCGCACCACCCGCAGCCCAAATTCTGCGCACACTAACATCTTCAACATCATCAACGTTAACGACCGCGTGCCGCGCTTGCCGCGCACCATGGGCTGGACAAATCTGTGGGGGCGCCACGGCATTGACCTTGCTGTGCACATGACCACCACCACGGTCATTGGCTTTGCGGTGGACGCTATGCATCATCATACGATGGAAAATTATCTGCGCTGGATGCTCGAGCACCCTGATTTGACTTACGACGATTTTCATGCAATGACGGTGCCCATCACCACAATTTTCGGCACCACATGGCCCGCCACGTGGTACTACTGGCTGCTGTTTTGGCTGGGCTTTGGCTGGATTTGGATGTATATTTGGGTGTGATGAAACCTTCGATTTATACACCGCTGCAAGTGCCATATCTTTTGCACAGCAGCTATGCGCAGCATGTTTCTTATTCCGAAGAAACAACGGCGTCATTGCAAGATTTTGTGATAGCCCTGTGGACCATGCAGCCGATATTCAAACAACCAGCCACTGTCAACCATGTGATATTGGCCGATGGCTGCATTGATCTTGTTGTAGATTATCGAAGCAAAACAGTGGTGTTTTCCGGCATGAGCAAGACGCTGTTTCATGATAAAATTGAAATGCCTGAAAGTTTTTTTGGCGCCCGCATGAAACCCGGTGCCTTTGCGCAGCTCACTGGCTTGCCCGCTGCCGCTGCAATGGATAAGATGCTGCCGCTTAGCGACGTTGACTCCCACTTTGATACACAGGCATTTTTTGCGCTGCCCTTTGCACAGGCGAAAATCGCATTTCAACAGTATATAGGCCAGCTGATTGGCAACAAAAAGCCCAATGAGTTTGTAACCCTATTTGACCGCTTTTGTGAATCGGTGCCCGCCACAACGGCTGAGCTATATCAAGCACTGCATTTGAGCCCGCGGCAATGCCAGCGGTTGTTTCAGCAGCACTTTGCGCTTACACCGCAGATGGTGCTTTCGATTTTACGTTTTCAGCGTTGCTTGGCATTGCTGACCACAGTCGCTGCCGCCCCCAGCGAAATCATGGATGAGGTAGGCTACTACGATCAGCCGCACTTCATCAAAGATTTTAAGCGCAACATTGGTCTGACGCCCAAAGAATACCTTCATACACTAAATATGTCGCATATTTACAAGACAAGTTCGTTCTAGTTTGGTATACTAATAAAAACTAAAAAATGAACTTGGAGGAAACAAACCATGCAAACAAACCTAACTGACCGTGCAACTCAACTCATCCAACAGGCGGCAAGTGTTCACTTGGCTGTGATTGATGAAAACGGCTACCCTGTGGTGATGGCAATGTCGCCCACAAATATTCAAAACCTTAGTCTTGGCGAAATTTTCATGACCACCACACTAGACTCAAACAAAGCCAAATGCTTGCAACAAAACAGCAAAGCCAGTGTGTGCTGCAGCACCCCGCATGATAATATCACTCTGGTGGGTGAGATTGAAATTTGCACCGACCAAGCCACCAAAAGCAAGTGCTGGCAAGATTGGTTCATTGGGCCGTATCCCGGCGGCGAAGCCGACCCCAACTACTGCGCGCTGAAGTTCACCACAACACGTTATAAGTTGTTTGTTGATGGCGAAGAAAAACAAGGGAGTATGTCATAATGCCGCAGGAAAAAATCACGTTTGAAGAATTTTTGCAGGCCGTGGACGCAGACAACCTAGCGTTTGCGCAAAGCCTACACAATCAGCTGCTTGAACACAACTGCAAGGCGGCATTTGAGAAAAAGAAAAGCGGGCCGCTTGCTTCATATAAAATTGGTAAGCCGCCCAAGGCGCTGATGAACTTTGTGTTTCGCAAGCAAGGCATGCTTGCCCGCGTTTACGGCGAGCATATTGCGCATTACCCCGATTTTCTCAACACGCTGCCGACGGAAATGGTGCAACACCTTGAACAAGCCGGCGACTGCGGCCGCTTAGTAAGCAACACCTGCAGCACAAAATGTATGGGCTACGATTTCACTGTGGGCGGTGCGCGCTTTCAAAAATGCCGCTACAATTGCTTTGAGTTTTTGCTGACAGAGCAAAGCAGGCCATTTATTGCGCAACTTGTGCAGCACGAACTGGCCCAGCGGCAGTAAAAAAACGATAAAGAGTCTCCAGAAAAATTTTCTGGAGATTTTTTTATTTTAGGTATTGACAACGCGAAATATATCTGTTATAATATATCCAACGAATATATTCGAGAGAGAAAGAGAGGGTGCGCGCAATGCTTGATTACATTATTATGGGTATGGTGCTTGAAGATGAGCTAACAGGCTACGACATCAAGAAGGAAGTGGAGGGCAGCATTGGGAACTTCTACAAAGCGAATTACGGAAGGTTGTACCCGGCGCTAAGCAAACTGACCGACCAAGGTTTTTTGACCATGAAAGAAGAAATGCAAGGAAAACGGCTGAAGAAGTACTACAAAACAACCGAGCTTGGCAAGCAGGCATTTCTTGAGTGGCTTGCGGCGCCTGTTGATTCAAATGCAAGTGGAGAATTTCACCTGGCCCAAATCTTTTTTTACGGCGAGCTGCCCAAAGAGTTGCGAGATCAACGGCTGCGGGAATATGAAGCTTTGTTGAGGAAAACGCTGCAACAGTTAGAGCAAATAGAAAGTACGCTGCCCAGTGAAAACTTAAGCGATAAAGATTATTTTGGCATATCCACACTATACTACGGCTTTCAACAGGTGCACAGCACACTTCACTGGCTGGAGCATATTCGAGAACAAACACCGTTTTCGCAATTTCTAAATAAAAATCATAAATAAACGAAAAGGAGAAAAAGCATGAATTACAACCTAAACACACAAAGAGGATTCCGAGGGTCATCGCTTATGGACACAATGCGTAGCAGAAAGCGGGTGCTTACCATTGTTCACGCCTTGGTTGGTGGTGCGCTTTTGGCGGCGGGCGCACTTATTGTTGCGCTGCATTTCTTTTTGGAACATAACGTTCCGGGGTATGCCTTGCTCATCGCTGGAGGCTCACTTGTTTTTTCGGGTGTGATTGAATTGAGTGTTCTTGCTATTTTGCGCAGCGTGCTCAATGAAAACAAGGAGAAAAATAATGCTTGAAACAAGAATAGTCAAAAAAGGCTCTGTAGAGGCGGGCAAGGCGCAGAAGCTTATCGATTCGCAATTTCCAAAAAGCGAGCGAATCCCCATGGCGTTTTTGCTGGCCAGAGCGAACAAGAACTTTACCGATTTTCTCACCTACTACGATAACGAAGAATTTGTTGGATTCACTTACTCGGTTACGCACAATGATTTAACCTTCATCTTTTACATTGCGATTGACCCCGCAGTGCAATCAAAGGGCTATGGCAGCATGATTTTAAACCAAGTTCAAGCACAATATCCGAACAACAGGCTGGTGCTGAACGTTGAAATGTTAGACGAACGTGCCGAAAACAGCGAACAACGCATTAGACGCAGGGCTTTTTATGCGAAAAATGGCTATGAAAATGCGGGCATCATCACCAGCGTGCATGGCAACACGCTTGACACGCTCATCACAGGCGGCACCACCAAAATCGAGGAGCTTCAAACGCTTTTCAAACAATTCACAGGGGTTTATCTCGGCATTTTTATCAAATATAAACTTAGCTACACAGAAAACGGAGGAGTTTAACATGAAAATCATTAAAGAAATTGCGCACAATTCGTATTACGCGGCGGCGGCTTGGATTTTTGCTTTCGGCTTTGTCATCGGCCCTGTGGCCACATTGCTTATCACCAATTTCGTCAACACGACATTTTCGATTCCAGCTTGGGTGCCCGGCTTGATTCATCTGGTGCTTTTTTTGTCTATGTTTGTTGACTTGATGGTTGTTGGCGCGCTAATTTTAATTGGACACACAAAACAACAAAACCAAAAGGAGATTACCGCATGAAAGTTTTAGTGCTCAACGGCTCACCCAAAGGCAAAAGAAGTTGCACCATGCATGTTACCCACGCGTTTTTGCAAGGCGCAGGTTGGCAGGACGCAGAAATCATCGACATTTCCAAAATCAACGTGAAGGGCTGCACCGGCTGCTATTGCTGCTGGGAGAAAACGCCCGGCAAGTGCGTGCTGAAAGACGACATGGCGGATATTCTGCCCAAGATTGTGCAGGCGGATGTGCTCATCACGTCGTTTCCGCTGTATGGCTGTTATTTCCCCGGGCAGCTTAAGTGTTTCAACGACCGCATGCTGCCACTGGCGCTGCCCTACATGGACAAAGACGCCGAGGCCGGTGGCCACCCGCTGCGCTTTGACTTGTCAAAGTTGCGCCAGGTGTATATTTCGACTTGTGGGTTTTGGACGTCCGAGGGCAACTACGACCTGTTTGCTCAGCTGTTTGCGCGCAACGACAGCATTAACCACAAGGTGAATCACAAAGAGTTTTGCGTGTTTGTGGGGCAGGGGGGGCTGTTTGAACTAGCCGAGGAAATGCCCGAACTGCAAGAAGTGACCGAGGCGTTCCTAGATACCGTGCGCCGCGCGGGCAAAGAGTATGCTGCGGGCAAGATTGAAGCAGAAACGCAGGCACTGCTCGCCCAGCCGATGATTCCGCGTGAACTGTATGAGCGAAGCGCAGATGAATCTTGGGAAGTTGCGGAATAAATCGAATAAAATGTTGCTAACATGACACACTGTTGTCATGTTAGTTGTGTTATAATAGACGAAAATCATGCCGAGAGGATAGTATTATGAATGTTAAGATTGAAAATCGAAGTGCGTTTTATGTTTCTGGTTACAGTGTGCAAACCAGCGAGGAAACCCTGGAAAAAGACTGCGCCAAGCTGCGAGAAAAATTTGAGGACAAGCTAAGGGCGGTTTCAAACCAATTGTATTTCATTGCGTGGATGGCAGAAGAGAATGTGATGGTCTATCACTTTGGCGTGGAAGCCCCAAACCCAAGCCCTGTGACCGAAGGTGCAACCTGCATTGAAGTGCCGGCCACTTGCGTTGCGGTAGCAACCGTGTCGCAGGGTGAAGCCGTGCTGGCCGCATGGTATGCATTTTTCGAGTTGTTTGAGCAACAAGCACCCGTCTTGGGTGGTGCCACTATCGACTTGGAATTTCCGTATCATTTTGAATCTTTTGACGAACATGGCGTTTGCCAGTTGAGGATTCCCGTTACGCAATAAAGGAGGACCCCGTGAATCAATTTTACCATAAAACAGGCGAGCACCTTGACATTGCCGGCGCAAGCATTTACTATGAAGTGATTGCAAACCCAGGCAAGCCAACCTTGCTTTTTCTGCCCGGCGGAATGGGCAGTATCGCGGACTTTAACCCCGTCATTCCCTTGTTTGCTGATGATTACCACATCGTGGGCATCGACAGCCGCGGCCATGGGAAATCCACGTTGGGCACAGAAAAGCTGACCTATGAACGTTTGCAGTTTGATGCCGAGGCGATCATTCAGCATTTGCAGCTGCGTGATATTCACGTTCTCGGCTATAGCGACGGCGGCGTGGTTGCTTATCGGCTTGCGTTGTCTAATAATATTTCAGTGCAAAAAATCGTAACGCTTGGTGCAGAATGCAGTCAAAGCAGCCCCGAATCAAACGAAACGTTTTTTGAAGGGGTGACGCATGAAGATTACTTGACCAGCGAGGCCTTTCAGCAAAATTTTGACTTCTATACGCAACACAACCCGCAGCCCGATGCGCACCGATTCATTGTATGCATTGAGCAAATGTGGTTTGATCGCACTGAAAGCGGCTATCCTAACTTGGACACCTCAACGATCAACATCCCTGCACTTATCATTAGAGGAAATGATGACATTGATACGCTGGAAAGCTATGTTGCCATGTTGCCGAAAATACCAAACTCTATTTTGTTCAACGTTCCGTTTGAGGCGCACACGCCGACCTTTGAGAAGTACCCGCAATTTTTTGCGCAAGTGACCAAAGATTTTTTGAGCAGGGATAGCGCGAGCAAAGCGCCGCAGAACCTTGCGCAATATAACGAGCATAAGGAGATTGACTGAATGAAATACGAAGTTGCATGCATGGCCGTGAAGGACGTTGCGGCATCAAAAAAGTTTTATCAAGAGCTGTTGGGCTTGAAGATTGACACCGACTGGGGCGTTAATGTGAGCTTTAAGGGCTGCGCGTTTGCGCTGCAAGAAGGGTTTGCGCAAATCATTGGCGTGCCCGAAGAAAGCGTGACAACCCGCGCCCACAACATGGAGCTAGTGTTTGAGGCCGACGATTTTGACGGCTTTGTTGCAAAGCTTGAGTGCTATCCTAACGTTGAGCTGGTGAAAGGCGGTGTGGTGGAGCAGCCTTGGGGCCAGCGCAGCATTCACTTTTATGATTTGGATGGGCACGTCATCGAAGTGGGTGAGAAAATGCTGCACGTGATTGAGCGCTTCATGGCAAGCGGGATGACCGCCGCCGACGTTGCGCAACGTTGCGACATTCCACTTGCTGACATTGAAAAATATTTGAAGGGCGAATTCTAAGGAGAACTAGGGTAGGATAAAAATTATACCCAGCCTCGGCTTTACTGGGAACTGATGAGCGGATATTCCGATTATGATTGCCTGTGAGTGCTGTGCAAAATAGCGAAAAAAATGCTTGACAACCCTCCCGTATGATGGTATAATATACACTGGCATGCGAGAGTGGCGGAACCGGCAGACGCGCACGTTTGAGGGGCGTGTGGTTAACACCGTACGGGTTCAAGTCCCGTCTCTCGCACCAGTCCGAGTGTCGTTATGGGATTTGAGATGCTATTGCATTTCATCTCGTGGCGGCACTTTTTCATGCCTAGCAGTAAGGCGCAAGCAATGGGTTTTCAATCTTCCAGTTCGCAGTAATAGCAAGCGAACCATAGCAAGCGATCACATCAACGCCGTTGTTCTGCATTCTGTTTAGCCATGCAAAGATTGCGTTGATGTTTCTTCCGATGTGCGAAAGCGAAAGAAAGATGACCGCATCAATTTTCCCTGTCACAATATCAGTGTTCATCGCCGAAAACACAGGACGGTCAAACGTCAAGCCACTTGCGCCGTTGTCTGCGTAAATGACGGGGTTTGCATAACCCAACTGCGCGGCATAACGTAAAACTTTTTCGCGATGCAAATCCATTGCCGCGTCATCCTCGCGCGCAGCCTGCAATAGACTGCCACCTTGTTGTGCTTGTTCATCTTAATCACCCCTTTCTTCATGCCGAGGCGTAGCTTACTGCTACGCCTTTTCTTGTTGGAATGCACACCTCGGTCTGCGGGATTTTCTTCATGTCGGGCACCGTGACTGGCCCAACACAGTTGTAGAAAATTTCTACTGTTTGCTCGTCCACGCCGTCAATGCGCTGGCGGTGATGCACGACAATCTTGTTTCCGTATGATGCTTGCAGTTTTTCGTAATCAATGTGCGGCAAAATCTTTTCGTTGATGTGGTCGATATACCGCTCAACAGGGGTGTTCATCTTTGTTTCCTCCGATACTAATTATTTTTGGGCATAACAAAAGCCCCCATCTCACGGCAGTGAAATGAGGGCGTTGGGCTTTTGAAACTGAGAAATTTATAACGGTATTCTTGTTATTTGCTTGTCGCTAGTTTGTTGCTAATGTCTCCGATTTTGCGCTGGTTTATGCGAAACGCGACCACGAAGAATGTTGATATTGCTGAAAACTTGGGGCTTGTATTTTGAACTAATTTATGGTATAATAGAGGGACATTAAGATGACACAAAGGAATGTTGAATGGTATATGTTATCCTTGATTTAGAGTGGAACTCGGTATACGGACCCAAAATCCGCGGCTTTCTTAACGAAATTATCGAAATCGGCGCAGTCATGCTAGACGAAAACTTGCAGGAAATCGACAGTTTTGCTGTGCTGGTGAAGCCGCAAATCGGCAAGCGCTTGCAGCCACGCACCAAAAAACTCACGCACATCAGCCGCGAAGAACTCGCTGGCGGCACGCCGCTGCAACAAGCCATTGAAGAGTTTCGTGCTTGGCTGGGCCAGCGCAAGCATGTGGTGCTTTCTTGGGGCGACGGCGACATTCGCGTGCTGTTGTCCAACACGCGCTACCACACCGACAAACGGCATCTCAGTTATATTCAACGCTATGCTGACCTGCAAGATTACTTCCGCCACCGCATGAACACCTCCAAGGCGCAGCAAATTGGCCTAGCCGCAGCAGGGGAGCTCATCGGCCTAGGCACCGCGGGCTATGACATGCACCGCGCCGCAGACGACAGCCGCTTTGCCGCCGAATGCTTTCGTGCGATTTATGAGCCCAAAGATTTCCCTAAGTTTGTGCGCAAGTGCGACCGCGATTTCTTCGCAGAACTCGAGCACAAGCCGCGTATCATCAGCGACATTAACTCGCCGCTGGTGGATCCGCGCCAGTTGTATTACATCTGCCGTGCCTGCGGCAAGCCCGCCACCCGCCAAACCGACTGGCGCTTTGCCAGCCGCGGTTTTGCCGCCGAGTTTGAGTGCAAGCACTGCGGCGCCCGCGTCCGTGCCATGGTTACGTTTCGCAAGCTATACGCTACCGTAGATATCAAACGTTCTGCGCGTGAGATAAAAGACGCGTGACGTGAAGTTTATTTTTAGATAGGAGTGATATGTTATGAAAAAAGCAATCCAATCAAAGGCACGGAGGGTGACTATATCGTAGCCCTCCGCAACTAGGAGGTAACGAATGGCTACTCAGAAAATCGACGGCATAACATTCCGAATAAAGAAGAAACACAAATTCCCTTTCTTGCGCAAATACGGGAAAGTATTCTGCGTGTTTGACGCAACCGACTCTGATAACATCAGCTTCGGGACAGACAACGGTGAAAACAAGTATTTCATCAAGGTCGCCGGAGCAAAGACGATGAGGTCACAACCAAGCCAAGAAGACGCGATTGAAACACTGCGAGCATCAACTTCGTTATACGCCGAATTGGCGCACCCGCATTTGATTGAAATGGTCGAACATTTCGCGCATGATGACTTGTATGTCGTGGTATTCAAATGGGCCGACGGCGACTGTCTATTCGATTACTGGAACTTTGATTACTATGCGAAACATAACATTGCATCCCCGCGTGACCGATTCGCTCAGTTGCCCCGCACCAAAAAGCTGAACGCCTTTCGCACGCTGTTTGACTTTTTGCTGCATGTTGAAGAAAAAAGTCATGTGGCAGTTGACTTTTATGACGGCAGCATCATGTATGACTTTGCGCGGGATTGCGTAACCATCTGCGACATCGATTTTTTTAGGAAAGCGCCTGCCGTCAATGATGTAGGCGAGGATTTTTGGGGAACAAAGCGCCTGAAATCCCCCGAGGAATATCTTCTCGGCGCGCCAATTGATGCAGCAACAAATGTCTTTACATTGGGCGCACTGATATTATCTTTCTTTGGCAGTCATACGGACAATGAAACAGATGAAATGTATCAACGAAATGCCTTCCGCCCAAGCAAATATGAAACTTGGGAATTAAGCGAAGCCTTATACAAAGTAGCATTAAAGGCTGTTGCCCCTGACCGCGAAAAAAGATATTCTACAATAAGGGCCTTTGGGGAAGCTTGGGAAGCAAATTTGGATACGATAAAGGATTAACATGAAAATTTCAATGGTAGTGCCATGCCTGTTGGGCCTTGAGGGCCTCATCGCCGCTGAGCTGCGCGAGCTTGGCGCCGCAGACGTTGCCGCCGAAAACGGCCGCGTGTTCTTCGCTGGCGACGCAAACATGCTGGCGCGCGCAAACATTTGCAGTCGCTTTGCCGAGCGCGTGCAAATCGTCGTTGGGCGATTCAAAGCCACGACCTTTGATGAACTGTTCGACCAAACCAAAACCCTGCTGTGGGAGCAATGGCTCGACGTGCGTGACGCCTTTCCCGTCAAGGGCTACAGCATCAACAGCGCGCTGTTCAGCACCAGCGATTTGCAGTCGATTATTAAGAAGGCCGCTGTCACGCGGCTCAAACAAGTGCATGGCCAAGTGCTGCTGGTAGAAACCGGCGCGGTGCATCAAATTCAGTTCGCGCTGCAAAAAGATAACGTCCTGCTCACGCTAGATACCTCCGGCACAGGCCTGCACAAGCGAGGCTATCGCCTGCAAGCGGGCGGTGCACCGCTGAAAGAAACGCTGTCTGCTGCGCTGTGCAGCATCTCCCGGCTGCGGCCTTATCACACGCTATATGATCCCATGTGTGGCAGCGGCACGATACTCATCGAAGGCGCGCTGATGGCAGCAAACATCGCCCCGGGCGTGAACCGTCCCTTTGCCGCAGAGCGCTGGACGCAAATCCCGCGTGAAGTTTGGCAGCAGGAGCGCGACCGCGCAAAATCTTTGGTAAAACCTGCAGAGCAATTTGCCGCTTTTGGCTATGATTTAGATCCGACCATGCTTGACCTTGCGCGTGAGAATGCCAAGCGCGCAGGCGTGGCAGATTACATCACCTTTGCGCAGGGGGATGCGACAGAATTCGCGCCGCACACAGATCGCGGCACGGTCATCACCAACCCGCCCTACGGCGAACGCTTGGGTGACGCCGCCCAGGCCGAGCGGCTTATCACTCAGCTGGGCCGCGCATTTGAGCAAAAACGAGGCTTTAGCTACACCATGATTTCGTCCTGCGAGAAATTCGAAGAACTGTTCGGCCGCCGCGCCGATGGCCGCCGCAAGCTCTACAACGGCATGATGAAATGCAATGCGTTCATGTATTATAAGTAGTGCGCCATGGAGCGTGGCCAACGTTTTGTGCTCCGCACCCCTCCCTCACCCGTTGCGACGGGAGCTCCCTCTACCAGAGGGAGCCAAGGCTTGTTTCTTATGCTATCATAAAAAATCCACCGCGAAGCGTTTAGGTTTTTTTGGTTCTTTTTTTTGCAAAAAAAGAACAGAAAAGGAGGCTCTCATGCGCCACGTGTTTGTCGTCAATCCTTGTTCTGGCAAAAAAAACGACCCCGCACTGGTGGTGCAGGGGATACGCGACGCCTGCGCAGCGGCCGGTATTGTGCCGGAGATTTACGCCGAACACAACTGCGAGGGGATGATGCAGTTTATGCGTGATGCTGCGCAGAGCGGCGACCCCGTGCGCATTTACGCTTGCGGCGGTGACGGCACGCTGTATTGCGCGGTCAACGCCACCTATGGCCACCGCAATGTGCAAATTGCTGTGGTACCCTATGGTTCGGGCAATGATTTTATTCGACTGTTTGGCGAAAAAGAATTGCTGCGCGACATTTCGCGCCACATCCACGGCACGCCGCACTGGATTGATGCGATCGAAAGCGGCGAAGACGTGGGCGTGAACATCGTGAGCATGGGCTTTGATGCCGAGGTTAATGACAAACAAACACAGCTGAAAAAACTGCCCTTGATTAGCGGCAAAACGGCCTATTTGCTCGCTGTGCTATACTGCCTGCCGCGCAAAATCTTCAACCGCTTCACCGTCACTATTGACGACGGCCAGCCGGTAACCAGCGACTTCATGTTTGCCATTGGCGGCAATTGCAAACATGAAGTCGCTG
>Ga0123352_10000452_pt1 | contig 49748 bp, 28 predicted proteins | sample TergutLab28metaG_FD_89700 | JGI IMG/M metagenome (GOLD analysis project Ga0123352, IMG submission 89700) | Labiotermes labralis P1 segment gut microbial communities from Petit-Saut dam, French Guiana - Lab288 P1 | ecosystem: Host-associated > Arthropoda: Insects > Digestive system > Gut ... | reverse complement strand
TTCTCTGGCCAATATCTCCGTAACCATTGAACTTTGGATATAGGTGTTTTGGGTTATATCGTTATAGTTTGACCTAAGGAACACTCTCCCGAATTTAGGTCCTTTCCTCCTGGGACACCCTGTGTGTATATATATATATATATATAGAGAGAGAGAGAGAGAGAGAGAAGTTATTTGTTTTGTGGTGAGTAATTGCTCTTTGTGATTGCCAGCTAATGATTGTTGTTTATGCCATCTGATCATTTCCTGCATTATAAGCTGACTGCTTGTCTAGTACATGGAGAATTATTTGTCAACATCCAGGGTCATGACAAATTGTCAGAGTCTCACAGTTAAAAGGCTAGGCACTGATACTAAGTCACAGACAGATGGATGCAGCCTCCACATAGGAGTTCCTTTTAGTTCATAAAGATTTTAAAATAATTGTGCCTGCAACAAGAAGTTAGTTCCCTTGGTGTGCAGTGTCATCGTGTATGTAAAGCACAGCATGATGCTCAAAATGTCAAATATTATGTAATTATATCTGCTGTCATGCACCCCCTGGTGGTACGTGATGGCATAGTTTGTTGGGGCACTGTGTTACATGCTGGAAGGTTACAGGTTCAATTCCCAATGTTGTCATTGGAATTTTATATTTACATAATCCTTCCAGCCACACTATGGCCCCTGGGGTTGATTTAGCCTCTAACAGAAATGAGTAACAGGAATATTTCCTGGAGGTAAAGATGGCCGGTGCATAGGGCTGACAATCTTACCACCTTCATGTGCCGATTGTCGTGAAATCTGGGAGCCTCAACCTCCTGGAACCCTCTGGGCCTGTCCAGGCCTGTAATGGGATTGCTTTTACCTTTACCTTTACCTCATGCACCCCGTTTTTAAATTCCTGTCTTCTGCAAGTCAGTATGGGAATATGGTTTTGGCATCAGAGGCTTAATATATGATTTGGTTGTATCATTTGAGAAATTGCGGAGTGGGGGAGTGGAGTGAAGAGGCAAAAATATCCTCTGTGTTGCAACAGGGAGAATTTCATTTACATACCTATAAAGTATCTGGAAATGCAGGGGTGGAGAAGGCAATTTCCAGACAGTAAATTGTTAATAGATACACAAGAAATAATCAAACACAATTGAGTTTTTAAGTGTTGAATAAAGCAATATGTTTCGACCTTTTTTTAATCAGATATCATCAAGCTGAACATATGTAATATAAGCCATAATAAAATTCCTTACTTGATGTGATACGATATATTTGTTAACTGCAATTGGGTTGACACCTGATGGCAGTAGTACAATACACATTTACACACAAACAATACACAGAACAACACAATGAAACGGAATACCCGGAACAGAACATACATAACAATAAGAATACATAAACATAACAATAAGAACAAATAAACATAACGATAAAAATACATAATTTACGAAATTAAACAGAAGCATACAAAACATACAGTCATATATACAATGATAAAAAATGAAACCAAAAGAATATGAGAGAAATTGAGATCTTATTCATTATAGAATGGTGTCTTTGTTTACATCATAAGTATGGATAAAAACAACAGTTAAAATATTTCGAAATAGTTAAAAAAAAAAATTGGGGTTGGTGGGGAGTTGTTAAGAATGCTGTTGACCATTGGCAGTGTAGATAGTACAGTCTTTATTTCCACAGTCTATGGGATCTGGTATTGGTGATCGTTCCTGGTGGTAAGATATATTCAGGCTTGGCCAAGCCATCATGAAGTATCTGGTATCGTTTAGTAGATAACTATTCCTTATGTATCTATTAATTTGAAAACACAACAGGTATGTCCAAACTTAAAACCATGAAAACCCTAAGATTAAGTAAATGGTTAACTTTGAATGAGGAGGTAGCATGTAAGAAATTAGTACAAGGGGGTGCTGATAAGTCCTTAGCCCGACCTACTTCCCGATGTCATACGACGGAATTGATTGTGTCGTTGGAAAGAAGGATCTGTTCATGTGCTGAATTGCAAGTTTTTTCTTGTTAGAGAGGCTGAAAGGAAGCATGTCAGGTGACGCGCATGATTTCAACAACATACAGACACAAACTGTCATCAAGTTTTTTTTCCTGCAAGGCAAGGCACTGAAGGAAATTCATGCCATTCTGACAGAAACATTAAGGAAACATGCACCATCGTATGCCACTGTCAAAAACTTGGTGGCCCAGTTTAAACTTTGTGATTTTTCCACCTGTGATGCGCCTCGTCCTGGACAACCCAAAGCAGTGAACACCCTGGAGATTATTGATCAAATTCACAAGCTAATCATGGAAGACCGCCGGATTTTGGCTAAATCAATAGCTGAGCAACTGGCCATCTCACATGAGTGGGTTGGATCCACCATTCATGAAGATTTGGACGTGCGGAAGCTCTCTGTGAAGTGGGTCCCAAAATGCCTGAACGCAGATCAAAAATGTCAACGTTGCCAGTCGTCTGAGCAACTTTGGGAATTTTTTTGGCGCGATCCAAATGATTACCTGTCGCGATTGGTGACCATGGATGAAACATGGTTATATCACTATGACCCAGAGACAAAGGAACAATAAATGGAGTGGCAGCATAACGGCTCACCCTGCCCAAAAAAATTCCAAGTGCAAAAATCCATGGAAAATTTCTCGCCTCGATTTTTTTGGGATCAAGGCGATTTCCTCATTGATTATATTCCAAAGGGCCAAAGTATCAACGTGAAGTATTACTTATCTCTGCTGGTGCAATTGAAGGACATTTTGAAGGAAAAATGCCGTGGGAAGTTCACCAAGGGGGTCTTGTTCTTGCATGATAGTGCCCCGGCTCACCAGGCACTTGCAACCCTGGCCTACCTGGGCTTCCATTGTCTTGATCACCCACCCTATTCTCCAGATCAGGCCCCATCAGACTACCACCTGTTCCCTGGACTGAAAAAACAATTGAAAGGTCGCTATTTTTCTTCCAACGCAGAGGTCATTGCTGCCACGGAGACCTGGTTGGACAGACAACCTTCTGAATTTATTTTGAGTGGCTTACAAAAGTTAGAGCTAAAAAGTGTATTGAGCTTCGTGGGGAGTATGTTGAATAAATCCCAAGTTTGGTCGCTGTAGCTTGTTTCCTTCCTGGTCAGGTTAAGAAGTTATCAGCACCCCCTCTAAAGTGCAGTAAGGTAACAGAACTGAGAAACTTAGGCAAATCTGTTTATAAGGTAAGTTGTAAGTGGGAAAAACAAATCAGAAAAATAGCACTAGTAGGAGAGATGGAAGGAGTGTAGTGATATTGTACTAAGAATAACTGGAGTAAGTACTGCATGGTAAAGGGCACTGTTTATAAAACCTACTACATGTACGTGGGCTGCCTACTGCATAAACCTGGTGGCAACGGTTTCAGTCACCTTTACCTCTGTTCATTTTTACTTTCTATTCAGTCAATAAATATTCAGATTGTTGTATCACTTCAGACACTTCATAGGTCAGTAAAGTCCCGTCTCAAGACTCGGCTTCAGTTTCATCTTGCCCACAAACTGGGAGATGAGAAGAAACTGATGGAATATCATCAAGAACTCGAAGATGTTATAGAGGATCAGCTGTCACTGGCTTCAATTCACTATCTGCGTTCTCACTACCAGGAGGCTATTGACATCTATAAACGCATCTTACTGGATAACAGGTTAGTGTGTTGCAAGTGTTAAATTCTCAACCCCGCAGAGTTCGCTCTGTTCCTCTACCACTTTTGCATTGTCTGTCTTTCTTTCTGTCTGTCTCTTGCTCTTGTATATTTTACATATGTTTTGTTTATGTCCTTTTAAATTCCTTATCCTTTGTGTTTCCATGTGGGTGATGTGCTCTGTGTACTCCCTTGCGTCCAGGACAAATGGAATTGCACACCGACAAGTCAGGAAGAAAGAGAAGGACAGAGAAGAGTTTTTCAAAAGGCTGCATTTCAGAAATTATAACTTTCTTGTAGTTGTTGTGTATTTGTGTCTTATTAGTATTTCTAAAGCCAGGATAAAGTGGATGTCATTTTGTTATTACTTCTGTCTACCACCCTGATGGAATAGTGCAACTGTACATAAAATCTCTGAACCCTTATTGAAACTGGGCCATCACTAATTCTCCACAAATATGCACAGACAGTTGCGCGATACACTGAAATTTTATCTTGCTGCAGTTCCTGCATAGTATTGTTGAAAGTACCACATGAGGTCTCAGGCATTTGCTTTAGCCTAAAGGGATGAGGCATCTGAGAATGTTGCTGAGGGGAGTGTTTGGACCTAAGAGGGGGGACATGACAAGAGGATGGAGGAAAGTACATAATAAGGAGCTTATAATATATAGTTTTTACCAGATAGTATTACCTACTTACTCCATGGTGCAGAGTCTTTCTTGAGAAGCTAACTGGTTTGCAGCTAGTCAAGAAATTCCCCGCATTTCACAGAACCCGAAGGTTCATTACCACACTCACAAGCGTCCACCACCTATACCAGATAGTATTAGAGCAATAAAATCAACAAAGATGAGATTGGTTGGGCACATACTACATGTGGGAGATGAAAGTGTATACGAGTTTGACTGGAGTGTCTCGGGAATCCACTCAGGATGGGCAGAGATGTAAGGATAATATTAGAGTAGCTAATAATGAAATAGGGTTATGAGGATATGCACTAGTTTTATGTGGCCCAGGATGGGTGTGAGAGTTGAGCTGTTGTTAAGAGTGCAAGTGCTTTGCTAGATGAGAAACTGTGATGTGAAGAAGGATGTTGCTCCATGGAATTAGCACTGACATTCATTTTGATTTAATGCAGGGAATACTTGGCTCTGAATGTCTATGTGGCACTGTGCTACTACAAACTGGATTACTATGACGTATCGCAGGAAGTTCTGGCTGTGTATCTGCAGCAGTTCCCAGACTCTGCCATTGCTATCAATCTGAAGGCCTGCAACCACTTCCGACTCTACAATGGGAAAGCTGCCGAAGCTGAGATAAAGTCCCTTATGGCAAGTCTTTTGAAGAAACTCTGTGTTTATTTTAATTGACAGTGAATACTTTCTTTACATGTGCTTTCAGTTTGAATTTCATTTTCAAACAAGATAAGTCAACCAGTCGTAGCAAAATGGATCAAATTGTTGATGTTCCCCTACATGTGGCTAAGAAGTATTGTCATTGGGTGCACAGATTTCACATGAAGCCTACACAGTTTATTGAACTGTATTAGCATTGCATCATTCACAGATGCCACCTGGAAGTCTCAGATATTAAAGAGTTTTTTCAGTGGCCTATAGATGTCACTGCAGCCGACACAGTTTACTGAACTACCAGGCAACGGAAGTCACTTTAAGTAGTCCATCGTGCTTTGCTTAAGAGTATGCTTGCGCTGGGTAGCATAACTTGTCTGTAGGTTTTAAAACACTAGACTCCAGCTGTGTGAGATTTGACACTATGACAGTGGTGACTGTGATGCCTTGCTGGAAACTGCAAACATTTCAATGTATGGTACTGCCTGTGTCTTCAGGGTAGAGACACTGTTCTCATTTTTATGGAATTTTATATCAGCATCCAAATGCCAGGTTGAGGTCTTGGTTATTTCACTTTGATCCCTGGTTGATGATGTGTTTTTTCTTCAGGGCAGGTGCTGGAATAGTACCTCAAGTTATGGCATGATGGCTTCCTTCTGCATCCTTTCTGGTTCTTTAGTCACTTATTATCGTATCACATTCAAAACACTATCTCAGCTACTGAGGGTCATGAAATAAAACCACTGACAAATAAATACATTTATATTTACAGCACAAGGGTGGTATACATTGTGTGTGATGAACTTGAAACTAGAGTACAGATAGGATGGTGAACTTGTGTCTTAACGACTGTTCTTTAAAAGGGTACACAAGACAAAAATACAGTAGAACTTCTACCCGGCTCACCAATTATCCAGATCGGCTTGGCCCTTTGGGTAAACTTGTCTAGAATTCTACAAAAGTAACTTGCCTTTAAATTACCGGTTATCAGATCAAGTACAGTACAGTGTTATGGCTTCTAGAACTACAAATGAGACATGGTCGGAAGGTTTAGACGCAAGTATGTACTGTAAATAGTAACAGCCAAACTTCAAATTGCCAGTGTAGCGTATTTTCAGGGAAAAGTCCACTTATTCGATTTTCCACACGTCCGGATTGCTCGCAATCCCAATTAGTCTGTATAAGTGGACTTCTGCTGTACTGAGATGTTGCACTGGAGTTGAATATTGGTATTGCACTGTCATCAAGATTGCTGGAAACTTACGGAAGATATTTTATCCTTTAACACGTTGTGTTACAGGATCAGAGCTCCTCATCATTCATTTTTGGACATGATCTGATACGTCACAACCTGGTGGTGTTTCGAGGAGGAGAGAGTGCCCTGCAAGTGCTGCCTCCTTTAGTAGATGTTATTCCTGAGGCTCGACTCAATCTTGTCATTTACTACCTCAGACAGGTGAGGTTCATGACAGTGTAGGTTTTGTTATTCCTTTTGAAATTGCTGTTCAATAAAGGGGTTCACAGCTTTTCCAAATATCTAAGAATCACCACAGAATTCTGGGCACCAGGAGGATGACATGAAGCAAGATTACATGGTCAGGGCTCTTAAATATTAGGCACCACCATACAAAATTTAGTCACCACATCAACTTGACACCAAGGATTTGTGTGCCCTTGCTTTACTCTTCAACTTAACATATTCACTGTTATGTGGGTTGTGTAATCACATTACACAGTTGCGTATATGCACATTAATTTAGGTTTAAGGATTTTGCATTTTACAGTACTTTTGTTTGAAAGATTAAAATATGTCACTTTGAAAACAATTTCATTGAAAGACAGATTTCATTAAACACAGAGTAATATTGCAGTCTCCTGATGTATGACTGTGTTTGGTCTCATACTAAAATACCAGAAGCTTCTGTGCCAAAGATGGAGACAGCGTGTTCTGCCAAAATGTCGGTACCTGTCAGACCAGGCACGCCACAGTATTATATGTAAAAACCTTAAGTCATGCTCTCGTACTGTAATGTTATCAAGTAGACAATAATAGGAGCACAAGAGGGTAGCACAAACCAGTTTTTTCCTCAAGACAACTGCAATGCCCAGTTCATTATTACGTAGCACTCATAGTATAAATGTATCCTTCTGTTTTATAGTTCTGGAGCTATTGCTGTTAGGTGCTTTTGATAAAGTTTGTTTTCAGCAATTTTCTGTTGAAATTGCAAATCGTTTTTTCCCTGACTTTCAACACAATTCTCCTTTGCGTAGGAAGAACCAGAATCCTGTTCATCCTGTATAAACATAAATTTCTGTTGCAGGACGATGTGCGGGAGGCATATCAGCTAATCAAGGACTTGGAACCTGCAGTACCACAGGAGTACATTCTGAAAGGGGTTGTGAATGCTGCCTTGGGTCAGGAGAATGGTTCAGTATGTCAGCAGGCATAACTACCATATTTACCTGAATATAAGATGAACCCTCTTACTAAGCTTCGATTTTCAGGAGCATGCCTGTACAGAGCATTTTTAAGTTTTTGTGTTCATGAGTGATTAAAGATGTCACCGCCTATTTTTCAAGCGCTGAATTGGGAAAAAATTTATATCTTGTATTCAGATAAATACAGTATCTTTGTTGTTGCTTGCTTAAACTCTTCCTGTTTCTCTTGATTTCGTAATTTTATGACAGAGATTGGATTCTTTTACATAATGATATATGTCCAAGGCAGTTGTGGGGCTCACCTTTATATCCTAGGCTCAAAGCAAATGGGGCATGAAACTGATAAGCTGATCACTTATTTCAGTGTCATGCTAAGATTACGAATGCATGGAGCTATACCTCCACTCTCCACATGGCATGGTGCTTATTTAAGCACACAGTCAACTTCTTCATCTGGCTTTACCTTGTATGAAAAAAGGAAATGGCCAATTTTGCCTTGTGCCTAAATTTCTGTAACTATGAAGTTTAGAAAAGAAATATTTATCCTTCATATGCCGATTGTCTAGAAATTCTGGGAGCCTCAAATTCCTCAAGCCCAAAGTGCCTGTCTATATGTGTAATGGTGTAGCTTTAATACGCAGAAAGTTGCAGTAAGGTGTGTTACCATGGCAGTCCTCTTCCATTTATTGATTTTCTTAGTAATTGAAATGTTATCTTCATTACAGAGAGAACATGTAAAAATAGCCCAGCAGTACTTTCAGTTGGTTGGTAGCAGTGCTAGCGAGTGTGACACCATTCCAGGTCGCCAGTGCATGGCATCATGCTTCTTTCTTTTGCGTCAGTTTGAGGACGTTCTCATATACCTGAGCTCCATCAAGAGTTACTTCATCAATGACGATAGTTTCAACTTCAACTTTGCTCAGGTTTGTGTGCTGTTTATGTCGGTTGTCATAAAAACCTTCATTGTTAGACGTAATATTTTCCTTCTTTGTAGTGTTGAGATTGAGCATGCACCAAACCTCACTCTCATAGCTGTTGCACATGGTTTAGTTGGTTTTGTTATGTGTAGGAATATTGACATAATCCTTCTGGCCATGCTGTGGCCCTGGGGTCAACTCAGCCTCTAACACAAATGAGTACCAGGAATATTTCCTGAGGGGTAAAAGTGGCAGGTGCATAAGGCTGACAACCTTACCACATTCATGTGTCAATTGTCTTGAAATCAGGGAGCCTCAACCTACTGGAATCCTCAGGGCCTGTACAGGGATTGCTTTGCCTTTATGTGTAAGAATGTATATTTGGCTGGTAGGGCAGATTTGATCAAAATTAGTAATTTAGTTTAGGTGGAAAGGAAATTGACTCATGTCTGTATAGCAGCTTAGTGGGGACAGAGAGAGAGTGTAGGTCGGGTACAGTAAGCTGGCATGCTAACCGTTTTTTCAGTATCAAAATTATTGGTTTTGGGAACTTTCTGGAGTAAAAATTCTACACCCTGACAGCTTTCGGACACCTCATATCTTGTAGGAGCAGATACTATGTTAGTCACACTTGCACATTAAGAAAAACCAGTAGGATGTGAGCAGGGATTCATATGAATTGTGGCATGAGGGACAGCATTAAGTTATTAGTAGCCAATGACAGGAATGTATTTAAAATTTTAAGTTTTGAACCTATTAGGAAGTATGGAAATTAAACACTCAGTCAGTTGGGAACAGTAAGAAAATTGAAGGGGCAATGAATTTTGAAAAGTGCAAGTTTATAAACCCAGTGCCAGGCAATAGCCTGTTTTGTACATAGGCACTGAAAAGTCGAATTCATGTTACACTAATTCTGATAAACATAATTTAAAATCATAAATTTATAATTATTTATTTACAAGGTGTCGTGTGGTTCTTATAAGAGAACACATTCTGCCATTTGTGTTTAGGATAATTGAGAAAAATTTGTGAAGTGGTCCTAAATACAGACACAAGGTGAATAAGCTTTCAACGCCGCATCTAGGCTTCGACACAGTATGTGTATAACCAGATTTTGTCAAAGAATAAGAGAGAAAATTTAATATTGTACATCCTCCATTCAACTATATTACATATACATTATTTGTTTCCAACTTGTTGCACAGTGTTCTGATCATCATTAATTTGCTCAGACATGTTTCAGCCACAGCTTATGGGTCAACTTACATGGGAGAGAAAAAAAAAAAAGCAATCCCTCTATAGGCCTGGAGAGGCCCTGAGGGTTCCAGGATGTTAAGGCTCCCAGACTTCAAGACAGTCGGCACATTAACCTTTATCATTCAGAGTTTTAATTCAGTCTTCGTGTTCAGGGTACGGTGTTTATCTTAGACGGCCCTTTAAATCATTGGGCATAAACGTTTATATCTTATGAACCGAAGATGATGAAATGATGCAATAATCTGCATTCTGTTGGGAATAAATCAGAGATATTTCGGTTAAAAAAAAAAGATTCCGTAGAAATGTTTAGTGCCTACATGCAGGAAGTTAATTTTAAAAATGTTGTAATTTTCAATTTATTTTACTTACGTTTCTCTTTTGGACCCCACGTTTGCATAGGAAATTCCAGCTTCAGGATTTGTGGAGTTGTGCCTTGTCTTGGTAGCATCAGGAACATCATCTCACTACACACATATATTTCAACACTTCACTGTTAACTTTTCTCTACACACCACTCACTATTCACACACGCCACCGTCATGAACCGAGAAAGACCTATGTATGTTGAGTTTTGTTCCAGTATACCAACATGCGGTATCATTTCCAGTATGTTTTTTACGAAGGGGAATAGAGAATTTCTACGTGGTATTTCCTTACTCCGTCAAGGAAAGAGTAACTAAAACAGAGATATTTCAGCAGTTGTCTAAAGGCATAAAATTCTGTTGCCTAAATAAATGATGCAGTCACTCGATGCCCCTGCTTCTTCACTCTCGCTGTCCCAAACCAGTTCATATATCCTGTTTGGAGACAGGAACCCGGCCCTCTTCCTTACAGACATTGCAGACTGCTGACTCAGAAAGAATATTCAGTCTGGGCTTATTATTAGGAAGTTGGAACAAGTGGTAATGCATTGAAATGCAATATTATTTCAGCTGGTTTATGGCTCAGACTATTTACAAATCAGTCTGTTTATTTCCATATATGAAACTGCAGTTGGAATTATAAGCCCATTAGAGTTTGCGAATGAGGCTTCTCACTTACAGTTAATTTATGGGAAAATTGTGACCTCACAGTGCTGCCAGTAATTACCTATATTTATTTGTGTGGGTGAATTTATGCATCCTGTTTAAGTTATTTTTCAAATTGCCCTTCTGGAATTGAGCAGAAACTGAATTGAAATGTAACATGGGCTTTAGAGACAATCTACCAGTTTCATCTTATCATATATAGACAGTTGTTGCTTAGTCCCTTTTAATATTAATATATCCTGCAATAAGAGCGGCTCTCTTTCGGCTACAGAATGAGAACACAGTATTATATACAAGTCACTACTCAACAGAGTTCTTCGCAGCGGGGTACACAGCAAGAAAATACTACAAAGCACACTGGTAGAAGTTCCTGTAACAGCATTGCATGGCAGAGTGAATGAGGCTTCACATTGGAATTTGTTGATGAAGTGCTGCTACGTTGCACCGCTAAACATTTCTTCAGAAGGAAATGAAAGGCGTCAGTTGCTTAGCATATAAACAAACATACAAGGTTTCGAAGAATACAGGCTAGCTAGAAATTTGCTATTCATGAGGTGCGTATGGGTAAAGTGGCTGGAGTGAGAATCTGACCACAAACCATTATATAATGTGGAGATAATGAGTGGGGCTATAATTCTGAGCCTCTACATGAGTGTGCTGAGCATTTAATAGCTGGCCACAGTGCACCAGATATGGTGCGTTCGTAAGATGTGGATTTTAAATGGACGCACCACAGATGGTGCGCCGTAAGATAAAGGTTAAGGTGGTAAGGTTGTCAGCTCTACACACCGGCCACCTTTATCCCCTAGGAAATATTCGTGGTACTCGTTTCTGTTAGAGGCTGAGTAGACCCCAGGGCCATAGTGTGACTGGAAGGATTATGTCAGTGAAAAATTCCAATGACACCATCGGGAATCGAACATGCGACCTTCCAGCTTGTAGCACAGTGACTCAACTAACTGTGCCACCACGTGATGGGAGAGGAGAGATATCAGTGTCCAAATAAATTGACACATAAACTGCGCACGTCGATAAACGTGTGAGCTCCCTGAAGGTGACCACGATCTGTGGATGAAACATGTCTGAGCAATAATTAATAAAAATAAAAACATGCAACAAGTTAGTAACAAATATTGTTTATGAAATACAAAAGGAAATTGTATTGTGACCAGTTATTTATAAACCTGGACCAATTCTATTTAGAAACACGTAGATCCCCTGAATTTAAACTTGCTCACCATCTGTAAGCTAAGATGGGTTATATTCTTATTCTTCTATGTTCCATCATAGCAGGAGTGACTTCAGCTCATCTCATTTCATCACTAGCTTTCTGAAATTTGTGTAAGGAACACTAATAAAAATGTCCCATTTTTGTCATTTCAGGCACAGGCAGCTAAAGGCAATTACAAGGAGGCTGAAGAAACTTTTCTGATGATTCAGAATGAGAAACTGAAGAGTGACTATGTTTACATCAGTCACTTGGCTCGATGCTGTAAGAAAGTTTTTGTCTGTTTCCGTTTGTCAGAACATAAATTTCTGTCTTCCATGTACAATATGTGTTCTGTGTGTCTACTGTGTATTTGTCTGTGTGCATGCAGATATAATGAATAAGAAGTCCCAACAGGCATGGGAACTTTACCTCAAGATGGAAACGTCAGCTGAGTCATTCAGTCTTCTGCAGCTCATTGCTAATGACTGTTACAAGATGGGACAATTCTGGCATGCAGCAAAGGCATTTGACATGCTAGAGAGGTTGGATCCCAGTCCTGAACATTGGGAGGGCAAGAGAGGAGCATGTGTTGGAGTGTTCCAGCGCATTGTTGCAGGCCAGCAAAACAAGTAAGTTGTATAGTTTCTCATGCCACATTTTTTAAAATTGAAACTGAATTTGTTTAATTTCCATGAATGCAGAACTTGTTAATACCTTTGGATACATTACAAGTCATAGTAAATCATTACATATGGTAGTCTGTTACTGCTCTGTGATATTAGCTTCAAATTAATGAAGTGTTAATTTTAACCTTCTTTATTTACATTAAAATATTCAACTACAGAGTAGAAGGAATGAGCATTTATATCATTTTTATGCTTATGTATATTGTTTAATACTGTCAGTCAGATGTTAGATACTTTGTGGGAGATGGTTAAACACCTGAATGCCAGAAGAATAGATTCTGTTTTGATATAGTGATAAATTTGTTAAAGGTTGGTGAAAATTAAATGTTTGTGTAGAATTTATGTTATGAACATCAGAATTCATTTTCAGTTTATTTTTGTTGTTGGCAGCAAATAAAAGAAGATTAAATACATGTTATGATCGAAGTGAAGGTGAAGTTTTTAAAGTCTCTGCATTATTATAGTAATTACATTTTTCTTGAAAATTCTTCATATGTTTCCATTGTTTACATAAAAATTAGCTTCAGACTCTGTTTATGAATTCAAAATAGCAGTTTCATATTTCATGTGTGTGTGTGTGTGTGTGTGTGTGTGTGTGTGTGTGTGTGTAATTCTGCATGGGCCGGTGATAACTCAATCGGTATAGCAACTCGGTATGGGCTGGACGGTTTGGGAATTGAATCCTGGTGGGGGCGAGATTTTTTGCACCCATCCAGACCGGCCGTGGGGCCCACCCAGCCTCCTATAATATGGGTACCGAGTCTTTCCCGGGGGTAAAGTGGCCGGGGCATTGACCACCGTCTCCCATCTTGCGCCGGGTTTAAAGAAACAGTAGAGTTATACCTCTACTCCCCCTCTGGGCCTTCATGGCCCGTTCTAGGGTGAACTTTACCTTTACCTTTACCCATGTGTAATTCTGGAACATGAAGCATTCCTGTTTGAACAAATATCACATTAAGGGCAGTCAAAATTAACATTTTCTTGAACTGCTGTCCCTGTTGTTGCTGTAGGGAGCTGCTGACAGAAGTAATACAGCTGCTGCGAAATACTGCCAACTCACAGGTTGAACAGATAATCCGCGTGATGAAACGCTGGGCCAAGGACAACCGCATAAACGTCTAACACATGACACACCCTCCATCTGCACACTGCGCACAGTGTGACATGACTTGCACGCTGCAGTTCCTAATTCAGTTATGAATCTTATTAATCCACTTTTACAATGTTTGATTTTATATTTATTGTTATATGATCATAATATTTATTTATACATACTAATTTATTCAGATTTAGGGTGCACACAATAGTGAACATTAATATTATGGTCATCTGGGTCGGGTGCAGTGCAGTGTCATGCACCTGCTTGTCCACCATCAAGGCATCACACATCGGAAGACCGCAGTCGTATTAGTAATTTATCATTTGCACATGACTTTGTTGTCTTGTAGACATAAAGGTCAGTTTTGCCTCATAACTGTGATCTCATACCGTCCATTTTGTATTTTGTAGAAATGTGACAAGTTGTAATTTTATGTTTTAAAGTAAATAAATATTTAAAGACTTCTGGCGCTCTGCTCTTGGTGGTTTAGAAAATATGAAACAAGAAGGTAAGCCAAGATGTTGTATTAATATAAATGTGCCATGTTTTATGATTTGTGTGTTTGTTGTTATTTTCATTTTGAAAGAGGAGAGCAGAAAGTAGAAATTCATAATTAGGAAAGATAAATTTTGAAGAACATAATGGAGTAATTGGGGAGAAACTTTGAGGAATCACCATGGAGCAAATCGCAAGGGGCAACAATGTGATGAAATTGCCTCAGGCAGCTGGACGCATCTGTTGGGAACCAGAAGTCTGGCATTTCCCAGATCATGGTCTTTATTGTTGATGGATACACAAATGTGGCAGGAGCTAACTTTCATCAGAATTGGCAGCTGTTCTGTCAGTCACTGTTGGTGTATGAATTGTCTGCTTTGGCTGTTCCTGTTTAGTCTGCAGTGCACTGTACATGCACCCTGATACATTTCCTTTTGTCATTGTACAGTGTCTGCCTAACCTAAGTGTAGTTGTCTGTGAAACAAACGGTGCATTTCATAAGCAGATGGTGAGGAAATGGATCTAAGAGAGGTGAGGAGTTGATCAGAGTCCATTATGCTTATTTTCTTATTCAGTAAATTTCTATACCTACAGATCTGGTGCTATTATTACTGTCTTTTGTTGCGTTTTTTTGAAGAATTCACTGTTAAGGATGCATTCTGCATACATGAAATATATTTTTATACTTGCTGTGTGGCTCATACCTGTTCAGTAGATTCCTAGTATTTATTTCAAAACAGGTAAGTAATTTTAGATCTTTATGGCAATGAAGTTTTAGAGTGCATTTTTCTTGGTTGTGACACTATGTAGTCTGCTAGGCAGTGACTTTATCTTCAGGCTAATAATTGTCTTCATATTCTAGACGATTACAGTTGCAGTGCAAGATGTTGCTCAAGTTTTAAAAGAGAGTTCCCTTCTGAATTTTTTTTAACTTATTCTTTGGATAGTTATTCTTTTTTGTAACATTCAAGGAGTAATAATTCAATAGTTCCCCACTTTTTATACAGTACACAGCTGAAAGGAAACTTTTTGTTTCCCCTTTTTCCCACTTATGATTCAGAAGATATTTCTTGATGACATATTATGAGGCAATCTGCAGCTGTTTTGCTTTTATAAAAGTATCATTTTGTGTAAATTCAGGTTCTAATGACAGTTATTGCCCAAGTAGTGGTCTTTTGGGTTTTTCCTCCATGTAGTATAATGTGTTTGTTCAGGTGGATGCTTCAGTTGAAGACTGTCATGTGAAGAGGAGTTTTATATAAAAGTTCAACACGGACAGTTTTGTCCTCTTTTTATTTGTCTTTCATCTCCTGCAATTTACTGGTTGTTTCTGGTGAACATATTTTTGTAGCGCAGTTTCAGCAGCTATCTTCAGTATATAGAATTGACAAGTCAATGTTAATATTTTAGTTCCTTTCCAATTTTCCCTCAGACCTACAATTTAAAAGAAACACTTTCTGGTACATATTTCTGAACTTTGTATCAAATGGTGAAAATACATCTTAATTAGTTGCATTGGTACATATAAAGAGAAACATTTGTTACTTGTATGATCATACCATGCATATTGAATAATAAATTATTATATGCATAAATAAGTACAGTAAATTTATATTAAATTACTCTGATGTGTTTTGGTGTTAATACACCGTCTCCATGGAGTTTACAAGTTGTGTTAGCTAAAGTCATGAATCATTAAATGACAAAATACAATGTAGTAATGTGTAATCTTAGTAAATGTGACCGCATATGTAATTCCTGGTTAGGTGTGTGTGTGTGTGGTGCAGAGTAAACAGGTTCCTGTTTACTCTGCACCTAACCAGGAATTACATATGCGGCCACATTTACCAAGATTACACATTACTACATTGTATTTTGTCATTTAATGATTCATGACTTTAGCTAACACAACTTGTAAACTCCATGAAGATGGTGTATTGACATCGAAACATGTCAGGGTAATTTAATGTAAATTTACGGTATTGATTTGTGTATATGTTGGTATATAATAAACAATTTAAGAAACATTTGTGTTGTATATCTTTTTGATTTACCATTTGGATTGCACAGAGTGTAGAAAAATGTTGCATGATTGGAGATGACTGTAAAAATACTCTTTTATGTGGTCTGATAGATATTTACTGACATCTTGGAGGAATAATCAGCTGTGTATATCTTCAGAATACTCTAAAATGTCAGTAAGTTTGTAAAAGACTTTGTGACATCACATTCCTGAAGACAGCAATATTCATAGAAGAATGTTGAAGAATATGCATATTTGTTCTTCGCCATCTGTGTCTTGGATATGCGTTGTAGAATGTGGAATATACATACACACTGTAGTTCAGGACTTGCCACATCCATGGGATTTACCATTTCTTGGGTAAGCTCTTAATACTGCATCATTTTATAGTGCTTACACAACATTCACTGAAACATTAAATATATTTTAGTTGTGTACGCATGTATGATTATTTTGTGCAATTGCATCATCACCAAATCACTGCACATAAAATGGTAAATGGGGAGGCTCTGCATGCACTTATGCAAGTTATGCTTTCAAGAACCCTTAACTTAGGAATCCAATTGAAATTACAGTGAAATATTGCAAGTGTGTCTATATTTACTTAATATTTCAAGGTTTATTTTTTCCTTCCTAGTGTATTTGATATTAACATATTAATATGTTACATTGTTAAACACATGATGAGTCAGACATAAAATTGGTTCCTTCTTATGATAACTTTTGCTTCCATGTACTGAAGGGTCTGGCTTCCTAAATTACAGTATTTTTGTCTTTCTGTACCCTGTGTAAGAGATACTGTCATTGGTCTGGAAGGTATGACAAATTTTAAATTAACGTCTCTATTAATACTAGTTCTTTGCTGTATTTTAGATTTAAAATACACATTGCAGGTCATTAGCCTTACAAAAGTGACAAACTGAGGGACATGCAGCTTTGTCATGTACATGAATGAATTCTAATTATGCTATGATCACTGTTACAGTAGGTTAAAGCAGAATTGTAACCCACTGGCCAATACAGTGGGAACACCAAAAAGAATGTTCCTACAAGGACCAGTTCTGGGGCCTACACAGCCTCCTGTTCAATGGGTACCAGGATTCATTCACAGTGGGGTACAGTTCCTGAGGTGTGAAAGTAACCCCAAACCCCTCTATAGTGCTGAGGATGAGAATGAGTGGCGCTATACATCTACTGCCCCTATAGGCCTTCATGGCATGGACATGGGAAACTTTTACTTTTGCTATTTATATTTAGTGTTTTTTTCCTCCTTTAAAATTCTTCCATTTTTTATTTGACCCCTGTATGGTCACTGCATCAAACAGCTGCAGTTGCACTGCCGCAGTATGTACAATGTAGAGCATATTTTTACACTTGTGTAATTTTTGTTTTATGCATACTACTAGGTTTTAAGTACTGAAAACCCGAATCTGAGCATCCCACTGTCTGATAAACTTTGCCCCTTATTATCATGCTTATTATATCGGTGTCCCTGAAGGACTAAAATATATAGACCTGGTAGTGGATCGGTAGAGGGGGTTATATTTGGGAACCTCCCCATCCCTCTGAATTTTCAGTCTGTAAACATGTGGGTATCAGGAGGGAAATTTTGTTGTTTTTCTTAGCTCCTAGCTATATTTTCTCGGAATAATCACTGTGGTAGTGGCAGCAGATTCGTGGTGTGCTGTTGCGCATTATTTACAGTGATTGGGTGTGTTTGTTTCTGTGTAGGCATATTCGTGAATTGAGTTACAACATTGAATGGTTTTTACTGAAGAAGGATTCGTGGAATACATTTAACGGTCGAACAGTATTTTATAACTGGGTAAACAGAAATGTATTATGGTGTTCCCGTATTTAATACGGTGGATTTTGTTGTATGTGATGAAGGTTGTGTTTTGTTTCCACAGCCGCTCTTGGCTGTATTGAATGCGTTCCATTCTGAACGTGCAGAACGCAGTCAGCAATTACCGTGGGCCCTAGAACAGTCACGTTGAAATGAGCAAGTGGCACTGTAAGTACAGTAGTATCAATACCTTACATTACCACAAGTATAAGCAATGCCTTTACTTTCGTCCAACAACTTTCTTTGCCGGTTTATACTTTTGTACCAGCGACTTAAGGGTTTGTCGGATTTTCATTAAATTCGGTATAGGAGTTCTTTGCAAAAAGTTGTCGATAAGACTTGGGTTTCGTCAAAATTGGCTCGGTGACAGTTCTGCTTTATAGTGTATAAGAGGGTAAAAGAATATCTCTTCCCACAGGGCTGTAGCTGGACGGGGGGGGGGGGGGTGCAGTTGTACAGGCGGCAAAATGAACGTTTTCAATTTAAATTTTTTTTTTCTGCACTCTAACTTATACGACTGAGCAAAATAAAACAACTCCATAAATTATAGTGATTTTTTTAGCTTCACCATTTCTGGTAGAGGCGGCCATTGTGATTACTCGCCCAGGGAGCCCAAAAAACCTAGCTACGCCACTTCTCCCTGGCACCAAGAATATTAATCTTGGATTTTATGTGCAATAAGACTGAAAGCGATGAGGATGGTGTATTCATAACACCCTCCTTCTCCCCCCGGCCCCAACATGTTTCATATTCGAATCCTGGCTAGACACTGGCTATCCTATCCGATGTACGTTGTTTTCCTTAGTCTCTTGAGGCAAATCTAAGGTTGCACTGTGATTAGTCCGTATCAAGTCCAGAACGGTATCTTTAGACGCCATATAATCCTAACTAATGACACTGCCCTAAAATTAACCACAAAAATAATAAGACTGTTTCCGTCTACTATAGACTCACCAATACGCCTGCATGAAACACGCGAGACGCGAAGTGCTAACTGCTGTACAAAATGCTATTCTAATAATGGCGCTAGTACCTTTGTACTGCAGCAGGAGTACAAATATTGGCCATCTTCATTGCGCAAGTAACTATACAACAATGAACACAAAAAAAAAAAGAGAAATATTCAAAATACTTTATCTGTCGTTATCGCCAAATAGCTGTGTCATAGTGCGCACCAGGCCACTAATGTCACACCCACTAACAAGCAGGCAAATTACAACAATAGCATGGTCCTTAGGTTTCTGCTTTTACCGCCAGGGGGCTCGCGAATTCTGACATATCGCTAACTGAATGCAATAGTGGCCCCTTTGCAGTCAATACGATTCAGTTCCAAAATACAACAGCTACATCCGACAGTAATGGCATCTAGCAGGCTATGTTTTGACTAAGAAGTATGCCGGTAATGTCACATTTTTCAGCTCAATCGTAATACTAACTCAGATGAGAATTTTTTAGTTGCGCCAGTAATATATTCGGTGAGCGATATGATGTGTTAACGTTAACCGTACACAGCACAGTGGTTACTAAATGTATCGCATGCTTCAAACATTCAACAACCAACGCAGTACGTAACAAAGGTCAGCCGGTTATTCTTGTAGGGGAACAAACATTGTTTACAGCGGGAATCAAACGAAACGCTTATATACGCTATGTGGACACACTGCAGGGTTTTTTGAGCGTTAATCAGGGCTTGCATATTTTTTTCGCCATGTGGTTGTCAACAGCTGGCAGGCCTTTCCGTTATTTTTTAAAGAAATACCATTGTACACAATTTTAAAGGCCCTCGGTTTATACTGGATTCCTGCAAATTTTGCGTGTATTGAGATTTTCGCTCCTTACTGGAACGAGCGTGTATTGGTAGTTGGCTTCCGACGTTTCGGGACAACCTATGGGTCCCATCTTCAAGGGTCAAGCATTGCATTTAAGAAGGAGGTTTAAATCTGTGACGCTGAGAAGACGCTTGTAGAAGAGAATAGACCCAGAAGAGTTCAGTACTGCGAAGAATACAGTCTTTTGGGGTGTGACGATGTAGTCTTGCTAGAAACTTACCGTAGTTTCTGGAGAAACGGCTGTCGTCATGTCCAGGGTATAATTTGATGCAGTAAGTTTCTCTGAAACGTCAGTAAATTTATACCAGTCTACACGGCGTTAGGTCTGACGGCCGTGAGAACGTCAGGTCTCGCCTTTGGTAATAAAATTTGTGGGTTTGTGCGCGTATCGGCCATATTGTGTTCCTCAAACATTAAGCATAAAGTGAGCCCGACAAGTATTTGACGAAGCTGGCTTACGGGATTCGATCTAGAGGCATTTCTAGAAGATGAGTTTTCTGGGATGTGACGCCGTGTAGTTTTGTGGGTGGGTACCAGTCTTTCCGAAGAACCTTCTGTGGTTCATATTGTACCAGTCAGAAGAAGTGTGCTGGTGCTGCCTGTCGACCGAAGTACCTCACATCCCAGACGACCGCAAAGTTGTGTGGAGGACTGCCGTAACGTGGTGTCATGCACAATGTGAGTGAACAGTGGCTGAGACTCTTGTTCAGCCGCGCCGCTCGATCGCTCGCCTGTTCCCAACGAACGAAAGTCCGTGCATGCCAGATGTAATTAACCACATCGCGCGCAGGGTAGAGCAGGAGTGACAAAGACTTCATTTTGACGTGAAAGCGATTCAGTCCTTTCCTGATGTAACTCCATTAGCGTTACCGTATAAAGACGCATTAACCCGAATGTACTCCCCTTCCTCTCCCCTCAGCAGCATTTCCACTTTCACACGTCAACTAAAATACCCGTCTTTCGCACGGGATTTTATCAAAATAAACCGCCGAGATAGAATTACATACCTTATTGTAAAGTAATCTGGGTAGCTCAGTAAGTACAGTGACACTACTGATTGGATGATAAGGGTTGAGACGCCAAGGAGGAGTAATCGTACCCAGATAATCTAACAACTCTGGCGGTTTTCACGCTGTAGAACCATTTGCAGCTCGTGAATGTTAACTTCTGATGCTGATTGCCAACTTCTGATGCCGACTGCAAATTTCCGACGATAATTGCTAACTTCGGATGTCGATTATCAATTTCTGGTGCCGATTGCTAACTTCTCACGCTGGTTGCTAATTTCTGATGCTGATTGCTAACTTCTTACGCTGATTGCTAATATTTGTTGCTGAATGCTAACATCTGGTGCTGGTTGCTAACTTCTGGTGCTGACTGCTAATTTCTGACGATGATGGCTAACTTAGGATGCTGATTGCTAACTTTTGATGCTGGTCGCTAATTGCTGATGCTGTCCTTAACGAGCTGAACGGAGGACCGAGGACCTCCCAGTATAAAATTTCATCGAAATTAGCCCAAAAACTCTGCAGTTGTGAAAACCACAGCATAAAAATCCACTTTGTTAAATTACTACCAAAACCGCACGACCAACTCGTATAGAGAGGACGTACATGACGTAAAATTCATGTTGCGGCTTTCTCTACAACTTCAGCCCTAAATATTTCTACCAGCAGTAAATACTTAGCAGATTACGCTCTAGATGCGTCCATTAAAGAATACACGCCTAGGAACTCATGCAAAGTGGTCGTTATTGTCGTCGGTATATTTTAACTTAATTTTAAAAGTGTCCATATAATTTATTAGCTAAGCTTCATGAAAATACGTTCAGCAAACACCATGTGGTTGCACGCGGGCGGGAGGCCAGGCAGGCTAGATGTCCGAAATCAAATGTTTCGTTCGAGTGAGGGAAATGGCCTCGACACTATCTGATTTTTAAATTCGAGTCACCGCAACTTCACTCCTTAAATCAACTTCGAGTGGCATGTAAGTGCCCTCAGTGAAGTGTATGAAAGGACCAGACACAGGATCACGTGACCATTGTCACCGCTGTACCTATTTAGAATATGGTCGTTTAATCTGGTGCATAGATATGCACTTCTCAAATAAACCAGCTCTATTCCGTCTTCAGGAAAGAGACGTTATTCTATATAGAAGATGCAGCCACGAGGTTCTTCCGAAACTTTGGCACTGTGTGTACCCAATTGCATGGTATCACGTCGCAGTAGATTTATTTAAATCTGTGAATAGACCTCTAAGAGCCATGGAATGCGTAGAAGAAAAGAAGGTTATATTTGAAAGTTGTGTCTTGTGTCTGTGCGTCAAACAGCGTAGTATCAGCTGAGACTTACCGATAAATAAAGCATAGTGGTGATTATGTAACTTTGTATCGCCCGCGTTCACATTAAACGGTTCTGCCTTTTTCCCCACACAGTGTGCGGACAAACAGCGTTAATGGTTGATCTTTGTAAGGGAGACTGAAGGTTTACTATGAGGTAGGAATTGAATTTTTAATTATCTGTTACATGGAATTGCCTAGGCGTAGATGGGAGTACAATATTTAGATGGATCTTCAGGAAGATGGTGGGGGTGGGGAGCATGGACTGGATGGAGCTGGCACAGGATAGGGACAGGTGGTGGACACTTGTAGATGTGGTAATGAACCTTCGGGTTCCATAAAGTGCGGGGAATTTCTTGACTAGCTGAAAACTGGTCAGCTTCCCAAGAAGGTCTCTGCTCCATGGAGTAAGTAAGTTAGATTAAATTCTTGCTTCGGAGGGTAAAAGCGGAAAACGTACACAGGCTTTCAAATTTTGTTCGATATCATACAGTTATTTAATCAACAAAACAGCATATGACAGATAGGTGTGGCATTTTGGTAGTCTGGCAACATGAAGAAGAGTGCACAAAAGAATGTTTTAATATTTAATAGCAGCAGCAGCAGCAGTAGCAACAACAGTGCAAACTCCCTCTGTCCAGTGCTGCCTTACATTCATCTTGACACCTCTCACGACCTCACTGTTCTTCCTCAAACTTTTTCGGTTCACAGATGACGTGAGCTCCATTTTGTTCTGTGCAGAACGCAAAAAAAAAAAAAAAAAAAGTTCGATCTGTAGTCGCCTGTTGCATCCCTGCGGAGCGACTATTAAAATCGTCCTGTCTGTCCGTCTGTACCCGTTTTGCAACTAGAGAAAAGCTTAATGGATTTTCACGAAAATTACGAAGAACAGTACGAAGATTTTTGGAGACATTTTTAGTTTTGGTTAAAACAGGAGACAATAACTGCAGTTTTACATCGAGATCAGTGCATCTGCAGCAAAACAAGTTGCACATTTACCGAGCGAAAAATGTGTGGAACACTAGAATAACACGACTCTGTGTGTGTGTGTGTGTGTGTTTGTGTTTGTGTGTGTGTGTGTGTCCAGCGCATTTTCCGTAACTTTTACAGCTCCCGAGCTAATTAAAGGAAAGGGTCGCAGTATTCACTTTCCGAACTTGTATAATGAACAATTCCGAATGGTTCCTCCCACGGGAGAAACAGCAGAAAGTCTTGATTGCCTTAGACTGCTTTGAAAAGGGATCCGTCTCGTTCTGCAGGAACGTGCCTTTGTTAAAACGTGACTTGGAAACATATCTTACATGAAACCAAACCTGTACCGTTGGTGTGTTTCATGGGGAGCCGGTACATTGTGGCTGAGCGGGCTGAACGATCTGGTGTTCGAATCCAGACAGAAGCAAAACGTGCAGACCAACTGATGGACTCCCAGTTGGTACAAGTGTTCTTTATCACGCGTAAACAGGTCGGCAGTGAAGTCGGCCACTCGCCTCCGCCTACTGCCAAGGCTAAGAACGAGAGGAGCTATACACCTCGTCCCTCTCTACGCCTATCATGGCGTGTGCACCTACAGCTTTCACTTTTCAGTGTGTTTAATTACAATAAGAGGAGAAGGTTTAATATTGATTATTTATAGGATATCGCGCTATTTATTCGTTCCAAATAGTATATGTTACTGATTGAATCTTGCATCTCTATGCATTCGATGTATATACGTTAGTATTGACTTTTCGCGTATGCACTGATTTGTTGCGTGTGAATTTAATGGTTGTGTACGATACGGGAGCAGTGCACCGTAGTGTCATGTCACGATTTCACTCATGATGTGTTGGATGTGTAAAAGGTGGGAATACGCATTCAAAGTGCTTGCCGCTGTCAGTGTTGTGTTCGAAACCGTCAGTTTTGCGCTGTTTATAACACAGCACCACAAGTTACCATTCACGAACTTTAAACTAGATGCACTGACAGGGCGAAGGCGCCAGAACTGTACGTTTCGAAAATTGTCTTTATCTTTTCTTGTTTCATCATCCGAATTAGGAACAATACCACTAGCGGAAAATATGGTTGATGTTATAATATGGTGTCATTTTACGGTGTGATGTTATAATATGGTGTCATGTATTATCCTGTGATATAATATGGTGTCATGTTGTATTATGGTGTGATGTTATAATATGGTGTCATGTTGTATTTTGGTGTAATGTTGCAATATGGTGTCATATTGTGGTGTGATGTTATAATATGGTTTCATATTATGGTGTGATGTTATAATATGGTGTCATATTATGGTGTGTTGTTATAATATGGTGTGATGTAATATGGTGCCATATTATGGTGTGATGTCATAATATGGTGTCATATTATGGTGTGATGTTGTAATATGGTGTCATATTATGGTTTGATGTAATATGGTGTCATATTATGGTGTTATATTATAATATGGTGTCATTTTACGGTGTGATGTTATAATATGGTGTCATGTATTATCCTGTGTTATAATATGGTGTCATGTTGTATTATGGTGTGATGTTATAATATGGTGTCATGTTGTTTTTTGGTGTAATGTTATAATATGGTGTCATATTGTGGTGTGATGTTATAATATGGTGTCATATTATGGTGTGATGTTATAATATGGTGTGATGTTATAATATGGTGTCATATTATGGTGTGATGTAATATGGTGTCATATTATGGTGTTATATTATAATATGGTGTCATATTATGGTGTGATGATGGTGTCATATTATGGTGTGATGTTATAATATGTTGTCATTATGGTGAGATGTTATAATATGGTGCCATATTATGGTGTGATATACAGTGTCTTATATTATTGTGTGATATGGTGTGATGTTATAACATGTTGTCATATTACATTATGGTGTGATATACAGTGTCATATGTATTATGGCGTGATATATTATGGTGCCATATATTACGGTGTGACATAATATGGTGTCATATATTGTGGTGTGATATAATATGGTGTCATAGTGTAAATCTTGTCGGATGGTTTTCGAAAGTTGACCCGCAGGATCGCTTTGCCTCGGGTGACTGTGTCACGCACGCGGTGAAAATGTTACAAGGACTCTGGTCTTCTAGGACACTACGTTGATTAGCAACGTTATTGATTACCGACGTTTCGAAATCACTTACCGTCTTCGTATTCTCCAGGTCAAAGACTCAGTGTCCTCAAGATGGACGATATGTAAACCTCAAACATCGCAATACTTTACAGATTTTCGTGCAGCTAGTTTAATTTTTTATCCAAGCTGTTACAAAAGATGTTAATAAAGAAGTCCATTTACATCATATTACTTATTTCGACTTTCTAAGCATTTTCGTCATCGGTTAGTAGAAGACACGAAAGAAGGAATGACGACCCGTCACCTTAATATTTGATGCAAGGAGTAAAAGTATTCACTCGTCATTGTTTTTATCAAATGCTGTGATGTCACATAATGAAGAGTTGCAGCTAATAACTTCCAGCTTAATACCAGAGCCTTTGAAAGAAATATCAGTTAATAGTATTTTGCTTGATTCAGAGAATAAAGGCAGAATACAGAAACTGGGTGCTTGAGATTAAAGCTAAATGACAATAGCAAAATTCCTTATAGAAAATCAAGAAAGTTTAGAGTCGAAATGCTTTGTTATAAACAGAATCATATTGTGTATGATATGTGTGTACAGCTGTGTTGTGTGAGCGGGGATCACACACACACTGTGTATTAACTTTTCGCTCATTCGGTACATAAACGACACGAAAATAAATAGACAGGAAGACAGATCAACAACAGGAAAAGGAACAGAGCAAAGCAGTAGAATGAAACAAAGAAATAAAAGAAATAAATAAGTAATAATGAATGAAAAACATCATTGCAAAGCTAAAGTAAACATTGCATTCATTAAGTATTCCTTTGAAGCATAGTGCTGGCTGTACGTGTCCTACCTGCTGTAACATTAAAGACTGCGTGTTGCTCACAGAATGTATTTATGTATTTCGTATTATGTTCACAATAAACAGCGATTACATATACCCCGAAGCAACATCAACCGATTGGGCTTGGTAATGGAAAAAGTGTTATCTGTGACGTAAGAACTGAATTTTGAAACATGCTTGAATGATTTTTTTTTATGTGCGTATGCAGCCACTACCACATTTTATCAACAGCACAGATTTTTATCATACAACGATTTACTTCAATAATTTTAATACTTTATAACTTTAGCAAACTCAATATCAAAGCTACTTGAAGAGGGTGCAGAAGCACCGAAACATGTAGGAGCGTTGTTTCATGAAGAATAGTAAATATTTTAGGAGGTGGTAGTATGTACTATTCCAAGTTCCTTTTGGCGCCGGAATTATTTTTTTTAAATTTTAGCACACCTGTATATAAAATGTGAATAATATAGGAACCAAATACGTTGGAATTATGAAACAAGCTGCATTTTGAAGAGAAAAAAACGGACAGTATATACCATGTTTAAAATATTCAGTACCTATATTTGTTGAATAAATACATAAAATGCCACTTTGGAGGTTAGCGGTGCGGTACGTCAACTATAGTTGGCGTTAGGCGTCTAAAGGTTCACATGTGTCCAATTTTTAATAGGTGTGGAGATACAGCTGTTTGAATGTTACGCATTAAAAGCCTTACAAAAGTTATGAAAGAAAGACGAATGACGTATTGATTGCATTTATTGGCTATGTAAATGATCTCAATAAATTGCAACAGTTCAAAGTGTTCAAAAATCCCACCATCGACTTCAATACACTTTTCAACCCTCTTGGCAATAATACGTGTAGCTCTCCTGAGGTCGTCTTGGTGTTCTTGCTTTATGAGGGTAGCACTATTCATAATGCGAGCGACCAATTCGTCTCTTGTGTTTACTTCTTCTTTGTAAACTTCGCTTTTCATCCATCCCCACAGACAAAAATCTGATCTGTACCTGCCAACTTCAAACAACTGTATCTTCACACCCATTGAAAACTGGACACACGTTTATATGAACTTATTTACTCAGAAGGGTCCATATTACCACCTCCTAAAATATTTACTATTCCTTCTGAAACATCCTGTATATACATGTGTGTGTGTGTGTGTGTGTGTGTGTGTGCGCGCGCGCGCGCGCGCGCGTTTGTTGGTACAAATAATGAATAATAAATGCTTGAAAGATTTGACGTATTCTTGGTGAATATAGTAGTACAAGGCCTATCCTAGGGGCCTCGCGGTCTAAGACGTGAGTGTGCGGCTGCTCGCTTGCTGGGATTGCGGGTTCGAATCCCGCAGGGGGCACAGATGGCTGTCTGTTGTGAGTGTTGTGTGTTGTCAGGTAGAGATCTCTGCGACGTGCCGATCACTCGTCCAAAGAAGTCGTACCGATTGTGGTGTGTCTGAGAGTGATCGCACAACCTCATAGAGGAGGGCTAGGCCCACTAGGTCTGTCCAGCCATGAAAAAAAATTTAAAAAAATAGTAAAAGTTATTGCGTACTGAAAGAACCAACCGCATTTGTATCCGGCAGGATATGTGCAAACCGCATAAATGACACGTGCTTGAGAGGTTTTAGTGTAGCAGCGCTAGATTTAATTCAAATCTGTTCCGTCGTCGGAGTTACATCATTCGCGCGGGCAGTGTCTCGCTTCGTGCCCTTTACCAGTGTCTGCGCTCACCCAATATCCTGTAATGCGGGCCCGCTCAGCCTTGGTCTGCATGCGGGCAACACGCAATTCGATGCACAGGACGAAGAATGAGTGAGTGTAAACATATTTATGTGCATAATTTGGCCTGTGTATTTTTACATCATGCTCAATATAAATATAATTATAAGAATACCAAAAATATATAATAAAACGCATTTCACCCCGTAGAGTAGGGCGTGGTTATTTTTAGCTTATTTTTACAAAACAAATTCGTGATGAATTGAATGTCTCCGTAAATAAACAGCTCGTGAGTTATGAAAATTGCTTCGTCGTTTTATCCCGGACTTGTGACAGAACTGGTTTAAAAGCCTTTTCTCTTTTCAATTTCACCGACTTTGCCCTCCAGCTAAGCCTTTGAGTGGTCCTGCTATGGTGTGAGTGCCCTGCTCACTTCACTTACCAGCTCAGTTGTGACTCACATCGAACAGGGACCTAGTTCGAAGTGTGTGTGTGTGTGTGTGTGATCCGCTGGTCTTCTTGAAAAATACCCCGTAGAGACGAAACGTGACAAATGGTGCAGAAGGTCACCGGTCCACTGATGCGCCATTATTCATCCCAAATCCTGTCTGAAGTGCAACAGAAAAAGGGTATAGTTCAGAGCTTCGTCACGACGGGAGAATCTTGCGGAATAAGCTACGCCGAAATAGGGCTATAACTTTTTGTTGTTTAATTTCTGACCAATTTTTGAAACAGGGGTGTGTAAACTACTTCAAGGGTTCTCAAGACTCTCTTTTTTCGCAGGCGTGCCACTAATTTAAATTTAATGATTTCAACTCGCTGTCAGTATTTGTTGGTATTTAAATAAAAAAAGAAGCTGAAACTGGAAAAACTGTCTGACAGTGGCGTTGAGATACGCAATGTTGCCAGCAATGCTGCGTATTAGCAAATATATTAGATGTGGCGCGCATTTTGTTTATGTTCCAAAATTCTTCTACAAAACTTCAGAATTTTTTTTTTATTAAGGCCCTTTACCCGTGAACAAGGATTGGCGTACCAGTTGGTGTATGCGTGTCACAGTTGGAGAAACCTTGATCTACTTACTTCAAAATGGTGCGCCTCTACAGCTTAATCTGCATACGACCCAGCCATTATTTCCCATTTAAGATCGACTCATGTTTTAAGAATAATCTCTTCTGGAATGTAAGGCTTTGTTTCCTCGTACAAAATTATTGACGTTTCGGGAGACTCTGGTGCCTGCCACCTTCATTGCCATGGGATCATATTACAACCTTGTTCGTAGTAATTGCTGTGACACCACCAAGTGTCAGATTTACATTTAGCAGTTAATTCTAGATAAAATACATCAATCCCCAGGGTGCCGCAAAATGTCCTGGTAACAAAGACGGAATTAATTTCGTTCCTAAAGGATCAGCCACGATAAATTACAAACATGAAAATATAATACTAAAGTATTTGGTGCCTATGGTTAAGACTGGTTAATAGGTTATAGTTGTTTTTTTTTATTTCTAAATCTTCTCTTTTACGACATTTTATAGGTTTCACACTCATTGACTCGCTACGGGCTGGACAGTCCAGGGATCGAATTCCGTTGGGGCGAGATTTTACGCACCTGCCCAGACCGGCTCTGAGGACCACCCAGCCTCCTATAAAATGGGTACCGGTTATTTACCGGGGGTAAAGCGGCCAGGGCTTGGCGTTGACCACGCACCCCATCTAGCGCCGAGGTCAAAGAAAGAGTAGAGCTATACCCCTACTCCCACTCTGGGCCTTCGTAGCCTGTTCTAGGGTGAACTTTACCTGTACTTTTACTTTATTTAATGACGCCATTAACTGATAAGTTTACACACAATCGGTGATAGATGAAGATGGGTATGGAGCATTGTTGGAGGTATAATGTTGTACGAAAACCGAAGTACTTGCAGATAAATTAGTCCGCGGTATCACTTTATTCATCGCAAATCCGACGTGGATCAACGTGGGATCGAACTCAGACATCTGCGGTGACAGGACGGGGAATAACCGTCCGAGTGGCTGAAGGCTTCATAGGGAACCTACGTGTGTCTGGGAAGCCCACAGGTTCTTAGCGGGTTGCTTCAGTCTCAGCAGAAAAGTTACCAGATAATAAACCTATTATGCCACAGCTGCCTCCTTTCATATCCTGCCCGATTCATCATACACCAGTCGCTGTATTCTGTTTGAAGCACTGGGACGATCTGCGTTGTCAGCGTCGTACAATGAAACACAAGTTACAACCATCCGCGTCGCGTTACTGACCTGTTCAGTTTAATTGCCCTCCTTTGCCTTGCTTGTTTGTTTATCTACTTCTTTGTTTTCCTCTGGGGGTTCTGACTGTTCCACAAATATTTTGTCGACAGCCGGACTTCATTCTTTCCCGCATGTGACAGGAATTTTCCTTCTCGGTTAAATTCCAGGAAACGCAGTACATAAACAATAGACGTACACGCACATTATTTTCCAGTAAATTGTTTTCAATTTTCATTTCGAGTTAAACCATTTTCGTTTATTATTTGTGTTTTTACAGGATGATACATAATTATATACACTACATGCCAGGACCTCATTCTGCCCCTAGACTGAAACCCAAGGGTTTCCGATAAACACATGGTCACACCAGCTTTGGTAGCCGGAATGGGAAGCACTGGAGAATCCAAAAAGAAAATGTACGTATTTTACGGCTCCAGGTATTTATTATAGGCGTCCCTTTAATCATGTCCCTGAGCACCGCAGCTGTCACAGGATGTCTCGGAGGATGGAAGGCCTTGTATGCGAAAAAAAAACTGCCATGCTCGGTGCCACGATAAAAGGTACGCTCAGCGGACGTATATGGATTTCACTATGACACGTCTTAATGCTGTCATATACAAGAGTTTCAGAAAGTGCAGTTTACTCCAAAAACCGCTTCACCTCGTGGACATAACGAGCAGGGTCCTGATAGCAAGCTTATTATAGTTACAGGATTTATTTTAACCCTGAAGAAGGAAGGACCCTGATTGCTGGTGGCTATTGTAACTTGGCCTACGGAATGGGCCAGCGGGATTCAGCCATGCACTATGCATGAGAGAGACAAGAACCGTATTCAGAATTTCAGTTAAAAAAACAGGAATGAGGAGGTAGGATTGAATACCTGACGTAGATGAGAAGATACTACGAAGGGGTGCTGATAGTCCTTAGCCCGAACAGGAAGGAAACAAGCTACAGCGACCAAACTCGGGATTTATTCAACATACTCCCCACGAAGCTCAGTACACTTCTTAGCCCGTTACTCTAACTTTTGCAAGCCACTCAAAAAAAAAATCAGAAGGTTGTCCGTCCAAACAGATCTCCGAAGCAGCAATGACCTCTGCGTCTGACGAAAAATGGCGAACTTTCTATTGTTTTTTCAGTCAAGGGAACAGATGGTAGTCCGACGGGGCCAGATCCAGAGAATGGGGTGGGTGATCAAGAAACTGGAAGCCCAGGTAGGCCAGTTTCTTCTGCGTTGCAAGTGCCCGGTGAGCCGGGGCATTGTCGTGCAAGAACAAGACACCCTTGGTGACCTTCCCGCTGCGGTTTTCCTTCAAAATGTCCTTCAGTTGCACCAGCAGAGATGAGTAACACTCCGCGTTGATAGTTTGGCCCTTTTGAAGATAATCAATGAGGATGATGCCGTCTTAAATCGAGGCGAGAACTTTTCCAGGGGATTTTTGCACTTGGAATATTTTGGGGTCGGGGTGAGCCTCTATGGCGCCACTCCATTGATTGTTGCTTTGTCTCCGGGTCATAGTGATATAACCAGGTTTCGTCCATGGTCACCAATCGCGACACGAAATCATTTGAATCGTGGCGAAAAAATTCCAAAAGTTGCTCAGACGACTGGCACCGTTGACGTTTTCGATCCGCTTTCAGGCATTTCGGGACCCACTTCGCGGAGAGCTTCTGCATGTCCAAATCTTCATGAATGATGGACCCAACCTGCTCACGTCAGATGCCCAGTTGCGCAGCTATTGATTTAGCCGAAATTCGGCGGTCTTCCAAGATTAGCTCGTGAATTTTATCAATAATCTCCGGGGTGGTCACTGTTTTGGGTCGTCCTGGACGAGGCGCATCACAGGTGGAAAAAATCACCACGTTTAAACTGGACCACCCAGTTTTTTACGGTGGCATACGATGGTGCATGTTCCCCTAATGTTTCTGTCAGAATGGCGTGAATTTCCTTCAGCACCTTGCCTTGCAGGAAAAAGAAAAAAATTCATGACAACTCGCATCTCCATGTTGTTGAAATCGCGCGCGTCGCCTGACATGCTTCCTTTCAACCTCTGTAACAAGAAATGACTTGAAGTTCAGCACATGAACAGACCCCTCTTTCCAACGACACTATCGATTCCGTCCTACGACAACGGGAAGTATGTCGGGCTAAGGACTTACCAGCACCCCCTCGTACTAAACTTGTTCTGACAGAAAAAAAAAGTGTGAGTCTGTGGATTGGATTCATTAGTTCAGAATAACGACCAGTGGTGGGCTGTTGTGAACACGGTAATGAACTTTCGGGTTTCGTATAGGGGTGGATCTTTTCTAGCAGCTCAGGTACTCTCAACTGCTAAATGAGGTCTGGTCCATAGATTTACTTTATAATATATAGCCATTATTTGCTCGTTATAGCCCTGCACATTAGGTGGTTTTTGACCTTTCTGTCACAAAAAAAAAAGGTTGAGTTGGAAGAAAGGATAAAAAAATGTCGGCTGTTGTATTGATTGGTGTAGTTGATAGCAGGAAGCGGTGGTATATACAGCGCTGTGCAGGGCTCTGGTGTTCGCAGTTCGCAGTAAAGACGTCCGGATGAAAATTCGGGGAACTCAGGCACATAGGCCTACTGTGCCTCGCAAACAGAGCGAACGTCACGTGATCGCTTTTTATACCCACAGACAAATCAGGCTTTCATGTGATATTTTAGAGGGAACACGACGCGCGCGCACACACACACACACACAGACATGGAGACTATGTTGACTCCCATTGCCGATACTGATGTGTGTCGCTTAACGACGTGGATACGTTCTGAGTAATGCGTCGTTAGGCGATTTCGTCGTTGTGCAAACGTCATAGAGGGTACTTACACAAACCTAGATAATACAGTATAGCCTACTACACACCTTGACTATATGGTATAGCCTATTGCTCCTAGGCTACAAACCTGTACAGCATGTTACTGTACTGAATACTGTAGACAGTTGTAACAAAATGGTAACTTATAATATTATAATTTTATGGGACCACCGTCGTATATGCGGTACGTCATTGACCGAAACGTCGTTATGCGGCGCATGACTGTATTTGTATAACGCAGTGACGGTGCCCTGCGAAGACACGAAATCACGCAGCTGTTCTGGTAATTCCTCCTAACGTATATAAAATGGCATCCTGAAGACAGTGACAGTATTTTCCTTCGCAATATTGCTCCCTATGTATAGAAGTGCATGGTGACAGATCGCATAAAGCACAGTTATGTAATATTCCAGTTTCAGACCGTAACGGCCTATTTCCTTACGGTACGCTCCATATATCTTCATATTGCTAAATGTTACAAGGTATGCATGTAATTTCAACTTCTTGGAAAGAGATTCAGATCACCGCAGCGTTCCGAAAATAACCGTCTTCTTGTCTAACATCATTTTGTTTTTTATCAAACGCAGATTGTTTCTGGAAACCGAAAAAGAAGTTGCTGAAAATAATAAAGAATGTGGTTTCCTACGAAAGACGGAATAACAGTCTAGGAACTTCGCCTCCCCTCGGCCCTTCCCCTTATTCATAACTGTGCTATAAGAACCGTCTTATATTCCGTAAGTTATTGCTTTACAGCTTTTCATTTTCCGAGTTTGGAGCGGTCGTGTCTACGTCTGATGTTTAATCTGGGTTTGCCCAAAGTGTTGCGGCGCCTAATTTCGGATAAGCTGTCGATCTGAGGGGGATTTCTTTTCGCCGTACGAATGTTCTTACTCGTAACGAGCAGTTTGGTTAACTTTTATATAGGCTGATTACTTTTGGGGGCGAGATTTTCCGTATCCGTCCGGACCTGCCCTGACGCTCACCAAACCTCCTAAACAATGGGTACTGGGTCTTTCCCGGGGGGAAAACGGCCGGGACGTGGCGTTGACCACCTACTCGCATCTGGCGCCGAGGTTAAAGAAATAGTACAGCTCTCCCCTTCTGGGCCTTCGACGCCTGTTCCAGGGTGAAATTTACTTTACTTTACTTTATCAGACAGCTATCAGTTGCTACATCTGTTGGCGACAGCCAGGGTAGCGCAGTCGGTATAGTCACCGTGCTGCCGGCTGGACGGTCCGCGGAACGAATCCCGGTTTTTGTCTCCTCCAAAACGTCCAGACCGGCTCTGGAGCCCACCCAGTCTTCTGTTCAATGGGTATCGGGGTCCTTCCCTGGGGATAAAGGTGGTGGGGCACGAAGTTGACTGCTCTTGATGGAGATTTAGAGCAGAGGCTAAGAATGAGTACGGCTGTATATATGATTACCCTGTACGCCTTCATTGTGTGAACAGGGAAAATTTTACCTCTCATGGTGCATGTTGGCTCATTCGTTGTATTAACACAGCTCGCTAAACCGATTGCCAACATGCCCAGCGGAGTAGTAGCTGAAGGCGACAAACGACAGTTGTCAGATAAAATAACGGACCTGTATAATTATTTATGGCTCAGATTTTTCATAATTTGGTATTTTAACAGCGCACAGTAACTTTATACAAACGCCCCAATGCTTATTTCTGTAGCCATGTAGGCATTTACGAGTATTTTACACAAACAAGGAGCACAGCGCGTCCATTCTGTTTTATTTCGCTCTCTCGAAAACCGTAAGACGTAGAGTAAATAAACACTGGAAGCAGAATATTTTTCATTTCTCTCTACAAAATTTGATCAAAGTGTTTTTCGATTCTGTAAATATTTCGCAAAGTGGCATCGCAGAAATGCACACTCTTTCGCACCCATCGTGCATTATTACTGTCCGCTTTTAACCGACGGCGGCGGCGGCAGGGTGTGCTTATAAATGCTCGTTATTCTTTACCAAATGTCACGGAAATCAATTCATTCTCTACTCTTTGTAATGCCGGACTGCGGTAGCACAGTGGTTAAGGTACTGTGCTACAGATCGGAAGATCGCTGGTTCGATCCCAGCTGGTGTCAGTGGATTTTTCATTGTCATAAAATTCTTCCGATCGCACTATGGCCCTGGGGTCGACTCAGCCTCTAACAGAAATGAATACCAGGAATATATCCTGGGGGTAAAGGCCGCCGGTGCGTAAGGCTGACAACCTTACCACCATCCTGTGCCGTTGTCACGAAATCTGGGAACCTTAACTTCCTGGAACCCTCTGGGCCACTCCAGGCCTGTAATGGGACTGCTTAACCTTTACTTTTCGTAATGCGTACAGATGGACCGAAATGTTTCAAGCGAACGCGCCGAAGTCTGTGGGGTTTAGGCTTAAGTTTTACACTTAGCCTGTAATTAGACAGTGGTAGTTATTATGAAGGAAGGCAAATGAGCTTAGTTTGCATTTCTTGCTCTTAAAGTTTTTTTTTATCTCCCGTTTTGGCGGGTGACGCCGTTTCGGGGGAACCTGCTACATTTTCTTCATAGTTAAAGAATAACATATTAGCGAGATATCAGTCTTCCCCCGCGGTGTAGATGAGGTCTTCACTCTTCTGAGTCGTTGCGCAGCGTATGTTGGTAGTTGTTTACCGACGTTTCGGCACAGCCTGTCGGTCCCATCTCCAAGGGTCAAGTAGTCTAAGAAGTCGTGAAGTCCTACGAATCGCATTTATGTATCAATTCGTTGCTCTTCGGGATTCAGACTGCAGGTGAAACTTTGGACCCTATACAGTGTGAAAAGTACTTTTTTAAACGCCTCCACGATCCGAAAATTATTGCTTAATATGAAGAGCGACTCGCTACGGGTTGGACGGTCCGGGGATCGAATGCCGGTGGGGGAGAGATTTTTCCGCACCCGTTCAGACCGGCCCTGGGACCTACCCAGCCTCCTGTACATTGGGTGCCGGGTCTTTCCCGGCGGTAAAGCGGCCGGGGCGTGGCGTTGACCACCCACCACATTTAGCGCCGATGTTAAAGAAAGAGTAGAGCTATACCTCTACTCCCCCTCTGGGCTTTTGTGGTCTGTTCTAGGGTGAACTTTAACTTTACCTTTACCTGAGGGTTCCCAGACTTCGCCTTCTTCTCCATCTCATACGAGCAGTGTGGAGTTGAAGGTGAATACTGAGCATCGGTGTAATTATACTGACAGGGGAAAGCAGAAGTATTCTCACTACAACCTACCAGAGCTACTTTGTCCACCACAAATCTCAGAGTGACTGAGGCTGTGTCGATTCCGGTCCTCCATGGTGAAAGGCCGGCGATTAGCCGCCTGAGCCATGGCATGGTCAACGCTTTAATCCTGCCTTCATCTCATTTCACATAAAGATCATCTAGCTCGTGGTAAATACACTCCGCCTGTATATTCAGTACCAGTAACTCATGTTATTAGGGAAACAGTCTTTTTTTATTGTGAGAGTAATACGTGCTTTTTAATGTAAACTAATCTAAACGTACCGCCCTGAATCCCGTATGTGGCGGTAATGCCTATCCCAACCAATGTCACAGTTTACCGTGAGCTTCGCTGCAACTCGGATGCCAATAAACTCAGTAGCGTTATTTACATGCTGTTATGTGCGGCACACTGCAGGTTGATGAAACTGCATACTGTGGCTCCTTTGTTGTATCCCATGTGACGATGGGTTGTTATTTTGTTGGTAACATTGTGTTATACTGGCTAATTAAGAAGTTTAATTCGATTTATTTTCCCCGAATTCGAAACACCTGAATTATGCTCGTGAAACTCAATTTTATTACAGTTCGGTCGTGTAATTACCTCTCTGGCTTTTATTATTTGTGCTCCACAATTACATCTACCATATACTGGGTTTCCTCGATCCATCCTTGCAAATTCTGGGATAGCACATACATCGACTAGGCTAAACCCTTTTTCTGTCACCAGTCATCCTACCATCCGACACTACATGTATATTTTCCAACGTACTGACATCGTCGTAAAATGAACAGCAGATAAATAAGTACTTCGAAAGTTTGTGAACTTTACTTCTGGAATGTTTACTGTCTGTTTCTTAGGCGCGTTCGCAAAATCGTGAAAATCAGCTACTAGCTTCGTCGTGTCTGTCCGCCTATCCCTCTCTCCGCATGGAAAAATCGGCTCTTACTGGACGGATTTTCATAAAATTTGATGATTTTTCACAAATCTGTCGAGAAAATTCAAGTTTAATTAAAACCTGACAAGAGTAATGGGTACTTTACTTTAAGACCTACGTACGTGATAGCTTCAGAATGTTCCCGGTATCACAACATTCCTGAGACATACAAAACAGTGCAATCATTTAAGCTACATATCCTTAAAAGTAGCACCCTTTTCCAACTATACAGCTCTGACAGCGACTGTAAAGGTATTGGAAACATCCCTGGAAGCCGTTTTGTAAAAGCCTTTTCAGCTCGCCCGTCGCATTTTTAATGATGTCAGCGTTACAAATGCGCCGTCCCTTCAATGCTGATTTCGGCCTAACGAACGATTACATATCAACTGGAGTCAGGTGAGGAGAGTATGAGGGATGCTCCAGTGTTATCATATTGTTCTTTGCTAAGAAATAATTGACCGAAACCGACCGGTGTGCTGGAGCATTGTCATGAAGGAGAAACCAGCTTTTGGTTCTCCATTTTTCGGGGCGTTTCCTTCTGATAGCATCCCTAAGGCGACGAAGGAAAGCAATGTACATTTCTTTATTCACAGCAGCAATTCCTGTAAATTAAACCACCGAATTTCAGTAACCTTTTGAAGCTATTACGTGCATTTATTATATTTCGCTGATTTTTTCGTAGAATGAGGATGTTTCAGACAGTAGTTGTAGACAAAAAGAAAACATGGTACAGGCAGACGACAAGCCAATACGGCGCAGAAAAGATGCGTTTTGCAGGCCGGCTAACTAAGGAGAGAATACAAATAAACTCAGTCATAATTAATTCTCATCATGTTAATAGCAGTAGGGAATATTTTGTAACTCGACAACAGAACAAAAGGAACCCATTGTTGCCTTTCCTTGGCAACGCTGAACACTTCTATATTCAATCGAAATAAGACAGGCAATGCACGCATAAACGTAACATTGACGGGCGTTCGCGTTCGCGTAATCATCGTTGTCGTGGATAATCAGTAAGTATTACATATACTGAGTGTGTGTTTGTAGCCTTAATTATCCAGCGTGCAATGCGCATCCGTCGTATTATATTGTCATCCGTGGCATGTTGCTGTTGGTTTAATGACCGCCAGGTATCATTGCAAATAATGACCGCCAGGTATCATTGCAAATAATGACCGCCAGGTATCATTGCAAATAATGACCACCAGGTATCATTGCAAATAATGACCGCCAGGTATCATTGCAAATAATGACCGCCAGGTATCATTGCAAATAATGACCGCCAGGTATCATTGCAAATAAGGTTGCAGCTAAATAAGTTCATCCGTATCAGCCCCCGCGTAGTTTGTGTTGTAACTTGTTAACATGGGACAGCGTAACACGCTGTTGTAAATCTGTCTGCTTTTTATTGAAGTTTTGGGGACATTAATAGGCAGTGTTCTTCAATTATTGTGACATTATAAAAGCAAGGAGCCATGTTAGCTCAGTAAGTACAGTGACTAGACTACGAGCTGGACAGCCGGGGTTAGGCTACAATTAGGGTCGGGGATTTTATCGACCCCACAGCCTCCAGACCGATTATGATGCTAAATCAGCCAAATGGATACCTGATGCTCTGGCACCAGGGGTAGGATAGCCAGGGCGCGAAGCTTATACCTGCATACAGTAGCCTAAAGAAATAGAATGGAACTTACGTCGAGTACCGCAAAGTCTCCTTGGCGTGGTGCTTCATTAAGCTTAGCGATAACGTGTCGTTAGTGCAGAACGGAATCTCTCGTTGTTCGAAGAAAAATATTTCCTGAGAACGGATGGACAGGACGTTACTGACACACGGTAAAAACGCACTGCCGTATGAAACGGCGTACCAAGAATTTCTTAGCAGCTCATTGCGTCTTCGGAAGTCTTCATGTCCACAGACAATGGTCGAGCGTTTACTTAGAAATCAAGCAATTTCGAGTATAGACGTAATTAATTTTCTTCTAGTAAACGCTACTGGAAATGTGTTGCTTCGGTATTAGTTGATGTGCTGGAATTAATGATCTTTACTGAAACGTTGTAAAGTTAGGGGATTATTTATTAATCCTTCTTAGACCAGGTTTAACATTCAACAATTCTACATTCTGCTCACACAGTAGTGTATTTATGTGTTTTGTGTGGATCTGAGAACAAACAGCGATTATTTCCCTATACAGCATTAACTGACTGCTGTTTATAACCGAGAGAGTGTTTACTGCGCGGTACGGACTGGATTCACATATAATGTATATTAACCCTTCAAAGCCCAGTGGTCACTACATGTACCGCCAGGTTTAGCACAACAATTCCACGTTCTGCCCACACTGTGTATTTATGTGTTTTGTGTGGATCTCAGAACAAACAGCGATTACTTCCCTATACAACAGTAATTTATTGGTTTTTTATAGCAGAGACGGAGAGTGTTTACTGCGTAGTACGGACTGAATATTTACGTACAATTCAAGTTATTTTTAGTGTTTAAAGGGTTAATAATGCTCTTTCGGCGTGTGACGTCATACTGTGAGGAGATTTGGCTATGGTGAGTGGTGTATCAGTAGAGAAAAGCGGGGAGTTGCGGGAGCCATTTTTTTTTTTGAAAATCTTCATAAATGGAACACTAAAAGAAAAATTGTTGGTGATTGAGGATTCAGGTGTCTGGGATATGAATCAGTGTGGCTGGCTGAGCGGTTCCTGACGTTTCCAAGACAAGTAGTGCCTTCATCTTCAAGGATCAATAAGCCAATGAAGAAAAGCATTTTATTCGAAACGTTGGAAACCGCACGCAACGACAAAACGTCACCCCTCAGAAGACTTGAATCCTCATAAACGACGGTGCGTGACCCTGAAATCTCGCCTAAACACTGACGTAAAGTTCACCCTAGAACAGGCCACGAAGGCCCAGAGAAGGGGAAGAAGTATAGCTCTACTCTTCTTTAACCTCGGATCTAGATGGAGTGGGTGGTCAACGCCACGCCCCAGCCGTTTTACCCCCAGGAAAGACCCGGTACCCATTGTATAGGAGGCTGGTTGGGCCTTAGGGCCGGTCTGGACAGGTGCGGAAAATCTCGCCCCCACCAAGATTCGATCCCCGGGCCTTCCAGGCCGTAACCAGTCCCTATACCGACTGAGCTACCCTGGTCCATTATCAATATTGGTTCGGAATGTTTTATGTCATTTTACATGTTTTTGCACAAAAGCATAAGAGCTGTCATTCTTCCGACTTTTTTTTTTGTTACGGTCTGTCAGTAACTTTCAGGTGTTGGAAGGCCATGCTTGTTAACAATCTATGCTTCTACGAACTATCAGCTTCCAAGAAGGATGCGATTTTTTAAAGAGTGCTTAAATATAAAAAATCTAATAATGAAGTGTTATAAAAAGCCACAACAGTATTCTCACATCGCACATATGTGTGAGGTCCAAGTGCACCTTGTATAGACTGGAGTTACAAGTATTCTGGTCGGATGTTGCAACGGCGTACCGCGACCCTTTCTCATGGCTGGCAGGGACGGGCTTTGTTTCAGAACAAGTGCCATGGCTAATGCTTAAACCTCACTTCCAAGTAAAGGAGATTCTGAGGAAATTGAAGCGAGCTAATGCCCTACCACCGCCCCTCATCCATCTTTGTTATTCATAAGCAGTCGTGTTGAAAAACAGAGAGCAGATGTGCGCAGAGCCCAACACTTCGGGCGCGTTCGCGTAACCACAGCTAATAGTGAACATTGGAAACGTTGGTAAACGTGGTAACCACCAAACCAGTCGTAAAGTTAGTAACCATAGCAACTGTGATAACATTAGTGACAGCTGTAGCCATAAATGTACGTACGGTTTCAGGTAAGGTAGTTTTATTTTTGGTCCAATTTTATCCGGACGTGAAATTTCGCGGCAGATATTAATAAAAACCACTCGGCATAAAATTTCACGAAAATCTGACCAGTGTGGGCCGATTCGTTCCATGCGAACGGACGGACATACACACAGGCATGCTGTTCTTTTGTGATAGCGCCTGATAAGGATACTTTCTGTCATACAATTTGCTGTGATCCTGCACTAATGACGAATCAGCTGTCCCAACGATTATTTTCTGACGAGACGTTCATGTGCGGACATCGTCGCATTCGTAATAAATTATTATATTATGCCGAAGACAATGGTTGTTAGAAGTATGAAGATAAAAAGGTATTAAGCCTGAACAGGCCGCGATGGATGAGGCTCCCAGATTTCAAGACAATCGGCACATGACGGTGGTAAGGTTGTGAGTCCTACGCACCGGCCGCTTTTACCCTCAAGAAATACTCCCGGTACTCATTTCTCTTAGAGGATGAGTTGACCCCAGGACCGTAGTGCGCCCGGAAGGATTATGTCAATGAGAAATTCTAGTGACACCATCGGGAATCGAACCCGCGACCTTCCGACTTGTAGTGCAGTGCCTGAACCAATTGCGCCACCTCGTGGCGCCGGGTTTTAAGACTATAGCTTTTTTTAAGCGCTTTGAATATGGACTGTTAGTGAAGTAACATCATAATTAGCTCAGTAAGATTAGTGAAGAAGTGCAAGTATGGAGGAACTGGCCTACAGCTCCATGTCCTCTTAATCTCGACACTAATAGAGATGCGCGGTCAGCTTCATGCCTCCGGCCGCTTTACCTCCCGTACAATTTGGCTAGGAGGCTGCGTGGACTACAGAGCCTACCTGGACACTGTGATTCAGAGTAGGATAACTGCTCCTGACAGACATCGAACCCAATTCCCCTATCGCCCAAGCCATTAATGACATACCTAAAAGGTAAAGGCAAAGTTGTTCCTGTACACACCATGAAATCGTATAGGGGGAGAAGAGGAATAGCTCCACAAATTCCTAACCTCTGCACTAGATGGAGGTGAGTGGTTTTATTCCCCCCCCCCGCCGCTTTGCCACCTGGCAAAGAACCCCTTTACCTATTGGATAGGAGGCTGGCTGGGCGCCGAAGACGGTCTGGGAGATTTGGAGATGAGTAAAGTATCTTGCCCCTGCCGAGATTCGAACACCGGACTCTCTTGCCCGTAGTCTAGTCACTACACTGACTGAGCTACCCGTTAATTACGTACCGTAAATACCAAAGTAGTCGTGCATATCAAAGTCTCTTTCGGCTGAGCTTTCTGACCCCCTCCTGTGTAACCATCATGGACTATAGTGCATAAAACTGTAACGATTAATTCAGACAAGTAAGAAATTAACTTGTCACACCGTTTTGAACATAGTCTGAACTCTGAGTTCCATTTATAGTCAGCAGCAGTGCCTGCGTAGCGCCGTGTGTCAGAATGAAGAGGCTGTACAGGCATGGGCAGCAGCGACTGCCGCTTTAGCAACACTTTGGTAACACCAACATATGCACGTTTCCACAATCTGTGTATATTTCTATTACTTAGCTGCTACATGTTTCGACATTGTCGCCATCTTGAGGGAGCTTATATAGAAATTTCTTTAAATCGTACAGCAATTAATAGTTTACAATAAATAAACATATATATATATATATATATATGTGTGTGTGTGTGTGTGTGTGTGTGTGTTGTGACGTCAGCAGTGCAGATTGTGGTTAAAATTATATATATATATATATATATATATAACATTGCTGTTAATACAGTAATAATTTAATTGTTTTTTACGATGATTAAAAGACGTCACAATTAGATTTTATTTACAAACATCTCTTCTTGATTCAAATTGGATTCCGTCCTGTAAAATATAAACGATATTCTTAAGTTGCCTGTAAAATTTCCTAGATATAATCACAATAAATATAAGGGCAGATTGAAGTTAGGGAATGCTTGCTGTCATTCAGTGCAGAATCTTTTGTCTTGCAGTTTGCTATCCAAAAATACAAAGATTACGGTTTAAAAAAACTATAATTTTGCCTGTTGTTTTATATGGGTGTGAAACTTGGTCGCTCATATTGAGGGAGGAACGTAGGCTGAGGGTGTTTGAGAATAGGGTGTTGAGGAGAACATTTGGGCCTAAGAGGGACGAGATAACAGGGGAGTGGAGAAAACTACATAATGAAGAGCTTAATGATCTGTCCTCACCAAATATTATTCGGGTGATCAAATCGAGAAAAATGAGATGGGCGGGGTATGTAGCACGTATGGGGAGAGGAGAGGTGTATACAAGGTTTTGGTGGGGAAACCTGAGGGAAAGAGACCACTTTGAAGACGCAGGTTTAAATGGGAGGATAATATTAAGATGGATCTTCAGGAAGTGGGATGTGGGGTTAAGCATTGGATTGATCTGGTTCAGGATAGGGACAGGTGGCGGGCACTTTTGAATGCGGTAATGGACCATTGCGTTCCATAAAATGCGGGGAATTTCTTGACTAGCTGAAAACCGGTTAGCTTCTTTAGAAGGACTCTGCTCCATGGATTAAATAAGTAAGTATCCACAACAAATATATATTTATTGTAACTACTTATTGCTGTACGGTTTAAAGAAATTTTTGTATAAGCTCCCTGAAGATGGCGACGTTACCGAAACATGTAAGCGCTAAGTAACAGAAAAATACATAGAGTGTGAAATTGTGCATTTGTTGGAGTTACCACGTTCTGATACCATAATGCACGAAACGAAAGATATAAACGGCTGCAGCTTAATAAAGCTCCTACGCCTGCATCAGCCTGAAGGTACTGAGAGAAACCGAGAAAATCACATTAAGAAAGCCGATTGCGTGACCGAGATATGAACCCGGGACTTGATATCGGACACCGACACTCCGTGAATTGCAACGTAACTGAAGGAGACATCGTGCACCTAGAATAATGAAACTGTAATTCACTCACTTGGTGGAGACAAATTGACTCGTGCGCTTAGTCAACGGAATCTCAGCACGGAGGCCAAGGCTCGAACCCAGTTCAATCCACGAGAGACTTAGGGTGGTCAGATTGGCGCCTCCAAGCGTGTCGGTTTTCCCTTGTGAATATCATTACATTAATGCTCCATACTCATTCATCCATCACCACTATTATGCAGATTAACCTTTTGGCGCTGGAATTATTTTTTTAATTTTAGCACACCTGTATATAAAATGTGAATAATACAGGAACCAAATACGTTAGAATAATGAAACAAACTGCATTTTGAAGAGAAAGAAACGGAGAGTATATACCATGATTAAAATATTCGGTACCTATATTTGTTGAATAAATATATAAAATGCAATTTTAGAGGTTAGCGGTGCGGTACGACCACTATAGTTGACATTAGGCGTCAAAAGGTTAAGTAAATGAGAGAGAGAGAGAGAGAGAGAGAGGAGACAGTCGCTAAATAAGTCTTGGATGAACATAACTTTAAAGTAAACTAAGTAGATGGAACGCTAACAGACACACAGACGCATATAGGTCGAAACGTCTGAATAATTTTAAGTGATCAGCCGTTTTAAAATCGAAGAGCAAACGTGGATAGTACAGTCAGAAACCGTGAGGTTTTGGCCGTAGTCATAACATTAAATTATTTTTTTATGCAGCTAATGACAGTCCATTCTTTAGCACAATAAATGCTTTATTAATCCTTTAAAGCCCAGTGGTCACTATACGTACCACCAGTTTAACATTCAACAATTCTATGTTCTCCCCACACAGTGTATTTATGTGGTTTGTATGTATCTTTTATAAGCGCTTTGGCAATAGTGGAACATAGGATAGACAAGTACATTCACTGTTTATTACGTAAAGCTTTATTGAACTAAAGAGCCGTATAGCCGCATAGGTTTGTCGAATGTATTATGAAAATTATACGATTGTATATGTTGTGTGTGTGTGTGTTTTGTTTCGATAAAAAATATAAGTTTGATTAAAATGCACGGAATAAGCAGTTTCAAAATCTTAATGTGATTATTTTGCCTACTGCTAAATTGTACAATTTAAGTCTGTGTGTACAGAGCAATGTCTGAACATCTGCAGAAGTCTGTGTGCACAGAGCAATGTCTGGACATCTGCAGAAGTCTGTGTACACAGAGCAATGTCTGGACATCTGCAGAAGCCTGTGTGCACAGAGCAATGTCTGGACATCTGCAGAAGTCTGTGTGCACAGAGCATTGTCTGGACATCTGCAGAAGTCTGTGTGCACAGAGCAATGTCTGGATATCTGCAGAAGTCTGTGTACACAGAGCAATGTCTGGACATCTGCAGAAGTCTGTGTACACAGAGCAATGTCTGGACACCTGCAGTCATTGACATATGACACACGATAATCTGCCACCAATAATAATATTCACCGTGTCGTGATTTAATGGAATGTGGTTAGTGATTGTGCCGGAGAGCAAGGAACTGTACCTAAAACAGCAACACCTACAGAAAAATAAAGCTGTAAATCTGTGAAGCAGGAACGCAGGCTCTGGCTTCTACCGATGTTCTTTGTGTCCAGATACGCTTTATGTGTGATAGTTGTTTCGAGCCCAAAGAATAGAGACTTGTTTCAGTACTGCATTTTCCCGGTACTTCGATCCCCCCAAGTATCGTGACAGCACGTGTCAAAGCTGGAGCCAATGAGTGTAAATGAAGATGACCAGTTTCCTGGAAGGACACTCGGAAGACCAAGTGGTTTAAAAAATATAAAAAGGAATCGTTAGTTGCCTGTCAGTGAATTAGGAAATACAGTTGAGGGCTTCAGCTGCCTCTGTGATATTAGTGCCATCAGAAGGCTGGTGTGAGAGCTTCCAGGAAGTTATAATGCCGCAGCACTGAAGGATACTTGCCGCCCCTATTTCACAGAAAAGCGACGTGATACTGCGCATGCGTCTGTTCAGCTAAGGTGATACAGGCCAGTAAAGGATCTTTTACCTGGAAGTGGGTGCGGAATAGGATGATTTGACAGAATCTACGCACAAGTCTTCCATATCTGTTTTCTTTAGTGTAGTAGCGTGAGTTGAGAAGGTAGGAGAGAAAGCATTTAATTTAGCAAGTGTGAATGAGTCCAATACATTTTTAGTATAATAAATTTGTCCCTTGGCTTACTTGAGCACCACGCCATGAAATAATTTGGCGAAATGGAGGTTTAGCTTCACGAATTCGCCTCGGCTCTAAACGGAGGTGTGTTCAGCGTCATGGTCTAACCATTTGACTACTCAGTAAAGAACCCTGGTACCCATTGAATAGAAGGATGGCTGCATCGCGTTTGTGGCGTAAAGCGAGTGTCACACTGATACACTAGTCCTGCATTCTTATTGGTTCTGCTATAAGTCGTTCGACTAACAATGAACAAACCGGATTTACCGATGACGTAAAATTTAAAAGCAAAAAAAGTAAAGTTGTCACTGTCCATGCCAAGAAGGCATTTAGCGGAGGGAGTAGAGGTATAGCTCCACTCATTCTTAACCATTGCACTAGATGGAGGTGAGTGGTTAGCCTCACGCCCCGGCTACTTTACCCATGAGAAACAGTCGCAGTACCCATTGAAGGCCGGGTGGGCCCCAGACGTGGGCCTGGACGTATTATTTATCGGCGACATTTTACAAACTGGTTTCGTTTCACGTAACAGTGCGTACACTTCCCTCGTCTTATTTCTTTTGCAAGTGACATGACATATATCCGGCTTGCTTAGCTTTAACCAAACTTAACCTTAGGCGTTCTGCAGCAAGGGTCGGCACCATGTTCGCCGATCGCCACGCGTGACGGGGTTCATGTGTGCAAACAATCAGCCATTTTTTTAATCTGGTCACGGTAAAATGTTGCATTGCACGCTGATTGTCTCGGTTATTACAACTGCTCAATTCATTTGTGTTTTATCCACTGCTGTGATAGAATAGAGTTCATTCAAGCAATTTCTGGGTACATTCTTTAATCCTGTAATGCACCGTACTATTGGAAGGCATTTCTTCTTACTGTGACGAATTTCCTGGCCCATTCACCACACCAGTTGGCATGCCCGCAATTCCTGTTGTCCACTTCGTTTTATAGCACAATAAGCAAGCCAGGATTTGAACCACGGGCTCTGTGCTTTCATTGGAAAATTACATTGCCAGAAATTTGCCACCATTGTGCAAAATTTCACACAAGCAAACTCTCAGAAAATCACGTTCCATTGAACGGCACAAAAAATTAGGATACTCTGAATGGATCCAGTGCTGGTACAGTACGTACAGTACACCCTTACTCCTACATGAATTTGTACAAGTCTATATAAATTTAGTTTTAACGTACTGTCCCATGACTGTCAACACACCGATTAAGATGCTGACCACGAGCCCCGAGAGGGACTCGACGCCTAAATGGGCTGACTGACTGACTGAATGCTGACTGGCTGAAAGACAGACAGACTGACTGACTTACTGGCAGACAGACAGACTGACTGACTGATAGACTGACCGAAAGACAGACAGACTGACTGACTGGCAGACAGACAGACTGAATGACTGACTGACTGGCAGGCAGACAGACTGACTGGCTGATTAACTGACTGACTAACCAACTGACTGACTGGCCGAAAAACAGACTGACTGACTGACTGACTGGCAGACAGACAGACTGACTGACTGACTGGCAGACAGACTGAATGACTGACTGACTGGCAGGTAGGCAGACCGACTGGCTGATTAACTGACTGACTGACTGACCAACTGACTGACTAACCGAAAGACAGACAGACTGACTGACTGACTAACCGACTGACCGCCAGGTGTAACGCGACTTAGTGTTTCTACTTTGGTCTTTAAGTTGGTATTCACATGAATTCCACGTTACTGCATGTGCAAACAGAAGAAGCTGATAGGCTCATGACAATCGCAAACAGTTGCGAAATTCATTGTCACACAGTCCAGGGAGTGTTTGAGTGTTTCCCATACCTCACCAACGCGGTCGAACAATTCGAGGTGAATGCAAAACAGGCAGAATGTTCGTTGAACGCAAACACAAGATCGCTAAACACTGAAATATCAGAAAGCGCTACAGCAGTGAGCATCGCGACATTTCAATCAGGCAAACAGTATCGAGCCATTCACATTTTACAGTTCTCAGCTTTACAAAGAGAAACGCTAATAACTTTTGACAAACACCGTGGTCGGTTAGGAGCAACCTTCTATTCGGGTCTTGTGGGCTCCTCCCCAGCACGCCCTCCCCGAAATCAAACCTTGGGTCAAGGCTGCAATGCAGACCGACACTTTTCTTCACAATGACTCCGTTCTTGGCAGTGTTTGTCTCACCGTGACTCAACGAACTGACTACTATAAGGGGACAGCATACCTGAGAATATAAAACGACAGACGTTTATAGCGGATGCTGCCTATAATTGTGTGTGGTCATCTGGGTTGTGATGCAGGGAGTGATTAGATCATTCAATGGTCTATTAATTATTCGTGTCAAATGGAAAGCTAAATGAAAGTTTAGGCACGGTCAGCATGTTATGTCGTATGGAAAAGAAAATGCGAAGAATAAGTACGTTGACAAAGTAACACGAAGAGAAAGGTTCAACCGTACGTCTGGAAGTCAAGGTACTGTTGGTTACTTGGGATGTGGAAGCAGTGGCGCGCGGTGAAATCATGCCATTAGATGTCTGTGGCCAGCAACCGACGTACTCCAGTCAAAAATACATTGGGCTGGTGTGCAGTTGTGTTGTGCGTGCGAGTTAATACTTTCTTTTTTTTTGTTATGTCTGGTTAGAGCTGTGCATATGTTTGACCTCCGATTTGTCAGAAAATGGACGCCTAACAAGTGGTGACCAGTGGGAAGTGAAAGACTTTTTTTGGGGGGGGGGGGCAGGATCTGTTTGTTTTGTCTGTGAGCTTCGAATGGAAAGGGACCGCTTCCACACTGTTAAGGCCAAAACTGTACTCGTGAGTAGTCAGCAATACAAAACTCAAATCGATGTTTTACATCACCTTCGCACGCCTATGTAAATTGGACAGAGTTCCAAGAATCTGCCGTTCTGTTAATTGTTATACGTCGGTTTAAATCAAATTTTGACTGAGGTCGTAATTTAATTATTACGCCAGACCTTCGCAGGTTGAGTGACCCCCTGTGGTTTCCTGCTGACTTTTGACGGGAATGTTGCATTTGGCTGGCCTAACTTGACGGGTCACACCGCACAGGGCTGACAACACACATCGCGTGTAGCCACCATTCCCAGATGTCAAGCACTGTGTCCATTTCTACCCCACACCATAACAGCCACCAGAGTACGGGTCAAATATTAAAACAAGGGCCTATGCTGCCACGAAGACGCATGGGGGGGGAGTGGAAGTACAGCACCACTCATTATCAACCCCGGCATTAGATGGTGCGGGGGAACGAGCTTCGGACGCAACCCCCGTCCCCAAGTGTAACAGAAAGTGAAAGAACATTAAAATGCGTAGAATGGAAAATTATTTGTATACTACGCATGAAGTTGTATTGTGATAGGCAGAACATGTAGCAAACAGACGATGAAGGTACGGTGCTGTTGTCCCTGTGTGTAATTAAACACAACGCTACAAAGACGTGTGGGGGGAGTAGAGGTATAGTTCCACACTTCAGTGAAAGTCTCCAAACACCTGTTTCTCCATCTTGTTGTCCAAGCCACCCCCCCCCCCCCCCCTCCCCTCCCCCTCTCCTGTTCCTCCCCACCGAGAAAATAAGCAAAAAAAAATAACAAAAAATGTATATTTTTCTCTTTTATTTTCTTTA
>Ga0123352_10000451_pt1 | contig 49789 bp, 30 predicted proteins | sample TergutLab28metaG_FD_89700 | JGI IMG/M metagenome (GOLD analysis project Ga0123352, IMG submission 89700) | Labiotermes labralis P1 segment gut microbial communities from Petit-Saut dam, French Guiana - Lab288 P1 | ecosystem: Host-associated > Arthropoda: Insects > Digestive system > Gut ... | reverse complement strand
CTGTCCTTTTTTTTTCCCTCCCCCAATTTTTTTTTTTTTTTTTTTTTGGTTAAATAATCCCCGTTTTTGTGCTTGGTTTTTTTTTTTTTTTTTAGAAATACGTGAATACGGCCTGCGCGAAAAATGCAGGGTCGTTCAGTGCTGTGAAGTTGGCGGTACGGGTTGTAGAGTGTACTATAGGAACGGCGTTTCGTCCAGATGTGTTGGCAGCCCCGAGTATCGCAATTTTCGCGCACGATCACACCAACTGTTATGCCGATGACCATACCGGGATCATTTCCTTGAAGCATGACCTTGCAAGACAACCATCCCAAATAAATGTCAGATAGGCCGACGTAGAACTGACGTAGGATGGTGACGAAACGACACGGGTTGTAGGCAAGCCCCATTGTGCGTGCTGCTGGGAGCTTTCGTATCTAGGCTCCTGCTGCCGGCTGCAGACAGCGAGCTGGCCGCGGTGCAACGATACGCAGCGCTAACCATAAAGGCATCAGGGCTGCATAAACAAAGTCGCAAAAAGTCTGAATTTTTTATTTTGCAAAATTTACCACTACGTGGCAGCACCAGGGGGATTAAAACCTACTGGTTACTATACATACCACCAAATTAACATTAAAAAGGTATACATTCTGCCAACGGAGAGAATTCATACTTTTCATATGATTCTTACAACAACAACGCTATTTCTCCCTACAGCTAGCCAGCCGACAGAAAAGCTAGGGGCAGAGCCTTGGTATATTTAGCCATTCCGGAGACGAAATGGATCGCTCAGCTATGACAAGGAAACCTTATAACTATGGGCATAATGGGGATTGTGCTTGCGCTAACGGATTTCCCGTTGTGGTTGAGGGACCTGACGTTGCCATTCTACGACTTTATACTACTAATTGTATGTCCTTTCGATAGGGAAGGACTTCGGTTGGATGGATTTCTGGGATTTGAACCCAGAATGGCTGGGTTGCATAAGCTGAAGTTTTCCGTGATTGGTGGGGGAGGATGTGGGCCGGACCCTAAATAGTAATTATACCAGGGCACTTAATTTAAAAAATTAATTAGATAAATTACTTAAGTAATTTCTTACAAAAATAAATGAAATTAGTTAAAGTATTTTAATAAGTAACTGAATAATGTAATTGACTAAATAAACATTGATCTGCAGACTGATAGATTAGTTAATAAAGGAATTAAGTAAATTGAAACTTTTGAAAATAAACTAATAAGTGGACCAATTGATTGCATAAATAGAAAAGTTGACGAAACGAAAGCATTGTATGACATAAATAAATTGAAAGAATAAATTACACAAATGAAGAATATACAGTAAGTAAAATAAATATATGAGCTAAATTAACTATCAATCAAATAAATAAGCGGTATAAATTTAATAAATTAATTAAGTGTAGTAAGTAAGTAAGTAAACAAAATAACAATACACATATATTCATACAAAAACAAATAAAACTGATTAAACAACCAAAGTTAATAAGTGAAGTGAAAAATAAATAAATTTAATGGACAAACACATTTTGTAAATAAGTGTAATAAGTCATATTTTATTAAACAAATTGATTGTATAAATTAATGAAATAAATAAGTGAATAGAAATTAAATATGGCGTCAAAATAATTACATTATTGAAGATAATTAATCAAATTATGATAATGGAATATACAGAAATTAATCACTAGCCTAACCTTGCCTAAATTACTTTAGCCTCCACACATTGTATATTTATGTATTGTACACATATATTTAAATTGTATTTTATCATTTAATATTGATTGCTATGTCTTTTATTTACTCATTTATTTTGTTTGCTTATTGTTTGCTCTTATTGCGTTTGATCGTTGTCATATTTCCTTAATGCTTTATTTATCCTTGTTATATTTATTTTTTTTTTTATATTTACTTCTTTTTACTCTATATTTTCTGGTTTATTTTATGTTAATGTGGCTACTTTATATTTGTTTATTTGCTTTGTGTTTATTTATTTCCGTATTTAATTTATATTTTCTTAGTCTGTTAAACTTTGTCTTAATTTATTATTGATTTATTCTATATGAAATTTTAAGTCATGTACTTAACCTAATGGGGGACCGCGGTAGCACAGTGGTAAAGGTGCTGTGCTACAAATCGGAAGGTCGCTGGTTCGATCCCAGCTGGTGTCATTGGAATTTTTCATTGACATCAAATCCCTCTGATCGCACTATGGCCCTGGGATCAACTCAACCTCTAACGGAAATGAGTACCAGGAGCATTTCCTGGGAGTAAAGGCGGCCGGAGCGTAAGACTGACAACCATACCATCTTCCTGTGCCGTTGTCATGAAATCTGGGAACCTTAACTTCCTGGAACCCTCTGGACCACTCCAGGACTGGACTGCTTTACCTTTACTTAACGTAATGGAACCGTAACAAAACTGATCTAATCTACTTTCTCCTAACACAACCTAGTCTAGTTCAACCTAACCTAATATATCCCAACCTGCCTTAACACTAACCTAACCTAACGCAAGGAACCATTTCACCCTTACCTTCGCCTTTTGATGTCAGACCTCCCTTTTCGTGTGTAGTGCTCACTTCCTTGCAAATGTCTTCAGCTGCTCGCTGCGCTTTTTAGCAGGCGATATGTTATATCTCACATCTAAGCGTCTGTTATTACAGCGATGTGTTAGTCTTTTTTTTTTTTGTGTTAAGTATGAGATAATCATACATCCGGAAACAAGATCACGTGGAAACGCGAGTGGTATTCCGAGGAAGTGACGTAAGCCGCAGACAGTAGAACCAAAAATGCTTGCTTTGTGTTCTCCAGCAACCTGTTGATGGCCATACACATCACGAGAGCTGACGCGGTAGGAAATAAGGCCTTTGTTTTTTGCAAGGTGTCAGTACTGAACGTCACATGTTTGAATCCTGGTCCAGATATCGATGTTTCTGTCTAGGGTTTTGTGGATTACGAATTTCCTAACCGGACAGTCGGGGTTCGATTCCCAGCTGGAACAGAAATTGTTCTTTTTTCTACAATTTCCAAACTGTTTTGGGGTTCCATCCAACCTCCCATCCAAAGGCAAATGGGAATTCCTTCTCCGCTGCAAAGGCGGTCGTGGTTTGAAGCTAACCAGTCGTCTTCATCCAGCGCGGAAGCTAAGAGTGTGTATTATTTTGCATTCTACAAAACAGGACTGCATTACAAGTTACACAATCTTTCAAGGTTTTATCGCCTCACTTCGTTTTAAGATTCTTCGTTAAGTAGTGCGACAGTCTGTCCCACTTCAGAAGTTCGCGTGTCAGCCATGTTTTTATTGGAGATTGTTGGAAATTAACAGACAGTTTTCAGTCTCATAACCTTCATACCAAATTTCGTGAAAATCGGCGAAGTGTTTAAACGTTGTACATGGTGGGACACCCATATCAAACAAGGCGATCTCATACATCATTGTACACTCTTAAGCAATTAGCGCAGGCTTAAATTTCCTGCTTCTGCAGAGGTTTGAATTCTGACCGTCATGAAAGTTGTATTACAATTCCTGAGATTATCAGTTTGTCTGCTTTATCTTATGAGAGATAATTTTGTGACGCAGCCTCATTTCCAGTAAGCAGTCCTCGGAAACACGTTTTTCATAATCTTATTTTAAGAAAAATCAGGAGTGCACAAATTTTCCAGAAATGTAAGAACCACTTCAAAATTTTACGCCTCAGAAACTTGACATGAAGCAGGGTCATTACTGAGGACCAACATATGTTAAATGCCACAGCACAAAATATAGCCGAAACAGCGACTTCGCGCCCAGGATTTGTGTACCTCTGCAGTAAATTAAGAACGGCAGGAAACTCTGCCATATTTTCACAATGAACGCAATTGTCATCGATATTTTCACCTAAAGAATCACAAGGAAATCCACGCAGTTCGGATCCCACACACGCGCGGCTGGTTTATTAGCGACGTATTCCTCATTTTCGGTTGCCGGATCGCTCCGCGTTCTGTTGGGTGACTCGCGGTGTTACTGATGATGCAGGTATTCTGGGATGCGCCCCTGTGTGATTGGGCGGGCAGTCACCGACGTTGTGAAGGATCGTAGTGCCTTCGTCTTAAGGACCAAGCAGGCGAGCTGCTGTGTGTACAGTGCTAGACTTCTGATGATGGACAGAGATACTGTCCGAAACATGTAGAGTTCTATTCCAAAAATAAATTTGAGAAACTAGTGCATCTCGTTGATTTTGTTATAAGAACATATCACGATGCACAGTCATCTGAATGTCAAAATCGAACGGTTTCTGTGTTCGATAGGAAGCGAAAACGAAGGCGACGAATTGTGTCAGAAGAAACATTACATAATATTGGTGCGCGTTTGAGAAGCATCGCCACGAAAATCTTTGTTGTGAGAGGACGGTTTCGTAACTGGTTTTTTCATAGAGTGTGTATTGGTGCAGTCGATCCATTGTTAATTATTTAACAGATAACTTTGCTCAGATAGTCACACAAATACTCAACGTAACAGGTAATGGTCAACATGTGCTCAGCTTATAAACAAGCTGCTGTTACATAACACAGTTGGATTATGGTGTGCTGCCAGTGCGACAACAGAAACCGGGTACGAATTCTTTTACGGACACACTAAGTTCAAATGATACAGCGGACAATTTCTCGCAACATTCTGTAAAATTTAGGTGCTGTGGAGGATGAATACGGACTCTTCCACCATGACGGTACAAACAACATTACATGTACAGCCGCCTTACTAATCGTTTTTCGGGTGTAAATTCGAGCCGACGTAGTTAAGTTATGCGCTTAAGGGTGGCACTTAGGCAGCATCACTTTATAAGGACTCAGCATGCTACAGATTTTTTGGTGTATATTATGTGATCGAATTCCGTGCCACGTGGTACACCCTGTCTGACAGCTGCCGTAGCGCTCAGAACCATGTTTTGGTGCTGAATGTGTTAGGGTTGTTTGCCGTACGGGCATGCTTCAATGCTGATACATTTTGTCTTCGAACTGCCTTAGTCATGACGAAGCCTACATAAGAAACACACGGCTAATGCTGTAGTCATTTCCTCCGAATGTAGTTTGGATGATTCATGCTTTTCTCAGGCGGGGCGCTATATATCACAGAGGGCTTAATTCACCTTGTTCAATTGTGAAGACCAGCTATCTACACCGGAAGGATTTAAGGTTTTTCCAAACTAACTGCACGGAGCATAGCCCTACACGAGAAACTAATAGTTTCTCAGCTGGTCCGCTGCTCAACAAATTCACTGCCTGTTATTAAATCAGAAGGTTCATCACCATAGCAGACTTTTGTCATAACCTAGAAGACCCAATCACGTAGCAAACTGCACTGTGCAGTGACCTAGAAGACCCAATCACTTACCAAAATGCACTGTGCAGTAACCTAGTAGACCCAGTCATCTACCAGACTGCATATTGGAATAACCTAGAGGACCCAATCACGTACCAGACTACATTGTGCAGTGACCCAGAAGACCCAATCACTTACCAAAATGCACTGTGCAGTAACCTAGAAGACCCAATCACGTACCAAACTGCACTGTGCAGTAACCTAGAAGACCCAATCACGTACCAAACTGCACTGTGCAGTGGCCTAGAAACCCCAGTCGCTTACCAACTGTAGAAGACCCAATCCAAACAAAAGAGAATTTCATTTTTCCCAATGATCACAACACGTAAGACGCTACTTCAGAATTCGCATATACAGCAGCTTTAGAACGGGATCTGAAACACGCGGTCCGCAATTCATTTTGTATGTCCTTCCAAGTGGTGTGGTACCCGCGACATACAGTTTATTTTATATTTACTGGTATTTTCGGAAATGGAGTACTGCGAGCCTGCATAACATCGAAGGTATATGCAATGAGTTAAAAGTGTGTTTCGTCATGTGCTATAGGGCTCACAGTGATCTCCTCTGTCTGGATGGTAACGTACAACATAACGCCAGGAAAGGACACAAAGACGCTAAGTTTAAATTGAGTAATTATAATAGATTATATGTTAAGTTTGGTAAAGAAAAGTATGAAGTATTCTTAATGGCGTTTAATTATCAACAGGATATTAAACTTATTTATTGTTAAAAATGACGTGCAGTACTCCTTATTTTTCAAAGGTATTTGTTTGGGCCCTCCACGTTTTCAGTTGGATATCCCTGCTTTAAACTGTAGGCCTATCGTCGGCATCAGCCTGGAATTCGAAATGAGCCTTCCGAGCACCAAGAAGTATAACTTAAGCTAGTGATCACAGACGTCGGATTTCCTGTTAGTTTCGTTAAGGTTGGTTGGTTGGTTAATTAATTTGCTCAAGCCCACGTATTAAATGTTACACAAGTTGGAGCTGGACAAGAGTGGAACTGTTGTAGAGTTTATATCAGGCACCTTGTTTTATAGAGCGGTCCATTTCATGGGGAGGACTCACGCTGGTTGTGTGACCGTGCTTTGCAGCCCTTGCACGCATTCAACCTGTTGAGAAACCTCATAATAGGGAGCGCCTGAGACTCCACTTCCCGCAGCGCACTAACCATTAGGCGCAATATGGTAGGCCTATAGAACAGGGGTGAGCAGACTATCGTCACTGACACACGACGGAAACTGTGAAACGAATGACGGTCATCGAACGTCACGGTGGACTGTTTGGCGCTCCTGCATCGTAGTCGGGAAGTCCTGGTTCGTGTCTCAGACCGGTGTCCGAACTTTTGTCGCGATTTTCTTCAACTCCTCCTGATAAATACCGGGAGAGTACTTTAAACTAGACCAGTGCCGCTTCCTTTCACGTCTTTTCTTAGCCATTATTTGTAAATCCACCTATCGACTATGCATAATATTAATTATTGAAACATTTGTGAAGGCAAAGTTGTCCCTATGCGCGCCATGAAAGCGTATGGGGGGAGTGAGGGTAAAACTCCTTTTAGTCTTAACCTCGGCACTATAAGGAGCTAAGTGGTCAGTTTTCCACCACTGGTCGCTGTACTCGCGGAGAAAGAGTCGACGGAATCCACTGAGTAAGAGCCTGGGTGGTCCCCAGGGCCGATCTGGACGTTTCGAAGAAGAGAAAAAAAATGCAGGCCTATATTTGGCGGGAGTTTTGAAAATCAATGAACAAATGCCGTACTTTATATTGGACGGTGTTTTGAAAATCTGCGGCAAAAAATTGCGCTTTGTTTAAAAAGGTGTTTTGAAAATTATCGAACAAAAACTACATCTTATTTGAAACTGTTTTTTTGTGAAACTTCAATGACATTTTATTAAAATCAGCAAACATGAATTACATTTTATCGTATAGTTTAACTGATCCCCATCCTAATTTTTGTAAGTACAATCTGAAAGGGAAGTTCAATTTTCTCGACGTATGAAATAACCATAAAGCGAGAAGTAACTAGCAGGCTTTATATGTTAAGGTTCATGTATGTTTTCAAGGGCATGTTAAAAAATAATTAGAATTAAACACCAAATACATGGTAGAGTACGTTGTTTAGTAATATTTTACTTCCTCATACATTCTTGTTTGAAGGGGTAAATATCACCGGTAAAGGAGACGGCTGTACAGAGGATGCTTAAAGGACATCTCACAGGCACGAGAAGTGCAATGCATGTGAAACCACAAGACAAAAAAACTGCCAATAATATAAAGCTGTAGCGTGTATGTATCTATATATACATACAGTCACGAACACAACAATATTACAATTAGTAGTAATATATAACATACAACTACATGTTTTGGCCCTGTATGTAGGCCATCATAAAGAAACTGCCTTAGACCAATTTCAGTTACGCAAATAAGATGTGGTCAAACACCGGTATGCATGTCAACATAATTATTTTGTGATTAAAATTCGCTATTTGTAAATTTGTTAGAGAACCCGCGTTGTTCTGTGACCTAAACAAAGAACGGCTGGGGATGGCGTAGTAAATAATTCGGCCCACTAGCAACAGGTGCCTCTTGAAACATGGCCGACGTTGTAGCATTTGCCCGAAAATTCAAGTTATAATGGTTTGTCGATGATGCTGCTGTAGCTCTGTTGATATATAATGAATTTTGGACAGTCGAGTGTACAGTACAGTAAACTGTCTGGGGATAGTGTCTCTACCTGACTGTCGTTACTGGCTACACTTTCGCCTGTCAAGTTCAGACAGCTGCTTTCTAAATTCGTGTGAAAAGAAGGCAGAAGTGTATTTCTTCATACCACGAATTTGGGCATTTAGAACTTTACTTTTTGGGGGGAGGTGGGTGTTTGTGTGCCAAAGCACTGTAACCACTACCACTTGAGCATAAGACTAAGCGGTTTAATTTATTACGCGTTTTACATAACCTGAAAATTAAATTCGAATTCCGCAGTAATATTTTGGAGTAGCTCTCTGCCCGCCAAGTCGGCACAGCCGGGAAGACTCCACCCCAACTTTTCTTCTTACCCTGCCGGGTCGGCGCAAAGCGCCGGTCTGACTCCACAGCTCACCAACTGTACACACCAGTGCTTGACGCATTGCAGGTGTGTACCAGCCAATCAGAGAAGGGCTTAGTTTGGACGTTAGACGAGCCGACAAGGAAGTCTTGTAAACAAGACCGCACCCTGCACCTATAAAGCCAATGCACTTGCGCATGTAAACGTAATCCGCGATCTGAGTTTGAATTCGATAGTAGGTAGGTCGTATAACTAAAATATATGAACATATTTCACTTTAATACAAATATTGTTTTCAATTGGACGTATTTTTTGCAGCGTTTACTTTTCTTTATGGATTAATAATTATTCTCGCGGAGGTATACTACCAGTGTTGCTGAAGGACCTACCATTACTCGAAGTATTTCGTGTCAGCGTCCAGTGAGTGTGGTGTGGCGGTGATAGTGGTGTGGCGAATTTTTAGAAGGTAGTGCAATTCGGAACGTATCAACAATGGTAAGTTAGTGAAAATAACCATCCTGATGGTAATTGTGTTGTATATATTCATGAGATTGAGTTTCCGATATTATTTTTTCGTTTCGATGAGCAGTTGAGATGTTGTGGTCCCCCAATATTTTCATATGCATCCAGCTGTGTTGATGAACACTCGAAGGTCATTCTCACGTAATTTTGAAACGAGAAGCTATATAATGCGATTATATTGTATAACCCAGGTTGTAGTAGTTGTATTTACGTAAGTAGTTGAATTATGTGCCGAACTGGGAAAATGCCGGCAAACAGGTATGGCCAAAATGAGGGACGTTTGTTGTGGGGAAACTTTTGTAATATACTGTAGTCTCGGTTGCGTGAAATGGTTACGTTTTGAGAATTTGGTGGTGACGTTATGTGATAATTTAACTTCATTCCTTTTCAAATTGGGGGTGTTAAGCCCAGTCGTATTCCAAAATTCTAACCTTAAAAGGCGGCCATTGAGTATAACATTTGACAGTTCACAGATGTTTCGTACAACTCGTGTTTAGTATGTATCGAAAACACATACGTCGGCAGATCTGCTTTTATACTTATTAATTTCCGAGTTTGTTTGGGCTATCTTTGGATTGGCAAAGGTAGATTAACTGTTGAGAAATTGCACAAGGCTTGCATGTAACATATTCTAGGATTGGATGCTTGTCTTGAGATACAGCCTGTGTGGATCGACGTTTGACTTTAAAAAAATTTTATCGTCTGGAATGATACTTAACTGTTTAAGTATTCTTGACCACATGGACATCATATGTGGACTATTGAATAACCAAATTTGCTTGTAGAAATAGTTTGTCCACTTGTTAAAATTTGTATTGATGAGATTTGTTGCTTCTTTCGTAGTTACTGCACCCTGCCTTGTAGAATCTGTGAAATATATTAGTCTGTCATCTAAACTGGTGAGCTAAATTAATTATTCTAAATTTTTAATATTTATGATTTTTCTGTTAGGCTGACCAGCTGACCGAGGAGCAGATTGCTGAATTCAAGGAGGCATTCTCTTTGTTTGATAAAGATGGTGATGGTACAATCACAACTAAGGAGTTGGGAACAGTTATGAGATCATTAGGCCAGAATCCAACAGAAGCAGAACTTCAAGACATGATCAATGAAGTAGATGCTGATGGTATGTCTCAGGTAGAAGCGTTGGAGGTTAGGTTAAATATATAGGCCCATGAAACATGGTGAGACAGAAATTTTTGTTGACTTAAGAAGTACAAGCTCATTAACCGTAAGGTTTATTTTGTTTCAAAATGCAGTTTTTGTTGTAATTTGAGTATTCCATAGAAGGTGTTGAATATCTCAGTGGGACTTTCTACTACATAATTTAAGGCTACTTTTAATCAGCAGTATTTCTGAAATATGATGCTGTGAAGTTGTAGTTTTTCATAAGTGGCAACTCAGTCACCATCTTATGTATAAAAAACATAGACATTGTTACTGAATAGATGAATAAACAGGAGAATAGTATTTCAGAATCCTTGTTTATATTTTGCCTGTCATTTGCTATTTGGTTGTTATTCAGCTTTCCATATGTCATGTTGCAAATTGTTTAAGGTAATGGTACTATTGACTTCCCTGAATTCCTGACAATGATGGCGAGAAAAATGAAAGACACCGATAGTGAGGAGGAGATCAGAGAGGCCTTCCGAGTTTTTGATAAGGACGGTAACGGTTTTATCAGTGCGGCAGAGCTGAGGCATGTCATGACTAACCTGGGAGAAAAGCTGACTGATGAGGAGGTTGATGAGATGATACGGGAAGCTGACATTGATGGAGATGGTCAAGTGAATTATGAAGGTAGGGTACTGTGGCAGCAATGGGCATGCCCCACCAATTCACATTGTTACATGGGTGACTTGGGTCTGCGAAACAGTTCCAAGAGTGTTTTTAGAAGCTCCTTTACTTTTTTATGGGTCCTTATATTTATAGGTCATTATACAGTAGAAAAAGCATTGCATTTATCTTACCTGTAGATTGTTGTTAGTGTAGTGACTTGGCTATGAATTAGACAATCTGGAGTTTGATTTCTGGCAGGGCAGGACATTTTGCTCTTCTCCTCAATGTGCAGGCCAGCTGTGGGATGCACCCAGCCTCTTATTTCGTTGATCCCTTTTCCCATGTGTAGAGGTGAACATCTGGCCTAGTGCTGAGATTGAGTACGAATGGTGCTTGTCCTTGTGCCCTGTATGCCTTCCCTTCTAACTCCTAGATTAAAACAAGTGTTGATCTTATACCCATATAATACAAACACTTGGTATATTTTCCTCTGTGGGTGGCTCATGAAGCTCTAAAACTTGGAGCTGGAATCCAAGCATGTGGAGCACGGTTGGTTGCTTCAGTACATTTTTCGTTACAGTTACAGGTTGATTTTGTGCAGGTACAAGTTTAATAGCACTGTAGGATGCTAGAAAGAGTGTCTGGTAATGAGGGTAAAAGATGCAGTGCTAGTTTGTTAGCCCATTATGTTGTTACATAGTGTTATGGTTAATAGTACTGAAATATAAATGTGCATCCGAATGTCAGTATGTTGGAGGTGTTTGATGTAAATCTGCAGATGTCAACAGCAACTTTTTTGGTGGGGGTCTTCACTGCATATTTTATATACCAATTATTCTGTTAGGTTTGTTGCAGTACTGTTCGTTTGGATGTGCTTGTTTGATCACTTGTGTCGTTTGTAGGAGTACTCTAGTTTGTCTGTATATGGAGCAAGAGAAACCGCTTTGTGCATACCTCTGCACACATACATTTCTACAAACACACGAACGGTTCTGTTCTTGCTACTGGAACTGGAGGAATGTTAAACAAGGCCCCCACAACCACTGCATTCTGTAATAGCTGCAGTGTTTTGCTTCGTATGTGCTGTATGCATTGAATACACACTGGTGTTCCTTAGCTTTGTGTTTGCTGGCACGGATTTGTAGCTAGATTGCCGACCCAAAATTGAACTGTACTGCATGTGAGAATAAAGTTGTCAGGTGATATGGTTGTTTTTCTGCGTAAGAGACTGTTAGACCAGGATTTACTTCGGAACAAGTTCAGGTGCAGGTAATGTGTCGTCATGTTTTCTGTGTCAGCTTCATTATTGAGAATTAACATGGAAAAATCTGTGCACAGCAGTTTTGGTTAGACGTGTCCTGGTAGTGGCATGTTTTGCTCCGTAACTATTGTGTGAGCAAATGGTCGTTTGTTTTATTTTGGGATGAATTTGAAAGGAACTGACAGAACATGATGTACACACAAACTGACTGTGACTGCAGTATAAATAAAACTGACAGGGAATGAAATATAAATGCAAAGTGGTGTGTCTTGTGTGGTTGTTATGGACCATCGCATATCTAGTGGACACGGGTACAACAAGTGCTGAGCTGTGGGGTAGCATTGTGAACAATTCTGGCAGTTTTGAAAGTTGCGTCTGTAGGTGTATGACTTGCAAGGATTGTATATGGTACCATCACAAAAGTTACTGGAGTGCTGTGCCCACTTGGTGGGAGGGGCCTATAGTGTGGCCACTTAGCTTACCTAACTGATGAGAGCTGCACAAATTTGGAAGATGGAATCATCCCCAAATTCTGTACAAAGTTGGGCTGTATAGAGGCTACAAGTCTTGTTTAATGGTAATGGAAACCCATCTGTTACACTAGTGGAATTTTTGGAGGTGGGAGGGGATTGTAACCACATGGTACTGAACTGAGTAACAAATTGGTCATCTATTTGTCTACATTCAGAACTAGTTTGAAGGTGTGATTATGTTGCTTCACTTTCTGTTCAGTGCATTCTTAGCTCTGGTGTACTGTGTTTCAAGTAACACTGGCCACAAAGGTTTTCATGCCTCATTGATAAATTATGGCCATTGCTTTTATAGAATTCAAGGCTTATCTAACACCATTATTTCCAGACATAGTGCTGGGTTGATACTAGGCCCAGCACAGTACTGTGTATCCCATTATATACACACCTGGCATCCAGTTAAGATATAATGGTTAGTAAAGGCCAGTCCGTACGAAGTCCAGAAAGACTGTGCTGCAGGCTGTGTTGTCTTAAAATACATTAACATTTCAGCCCCTTGGTGCTGGAATTAATGCCCATTGTAATCTGCCAAAGACCCAGGATTTAGACGGTTGCCCGCTACTTTGAATGCTCTTAGCTGACGACAGGTGACATTCGGTTATTTTAGCGTCACAGTACCCTTTGACCAAAGTTGTCTTTCAGCATCAAAGGTTTAAAGAGAAAGAGTAGCAATGAAGATCTGGGCAATTTATAGTGGTAACATTGACATCTTTCATTGTTTGAGGGATTAGATGTTTATGAGCAGTGATTGTAGTATGCATTTGAGATGGGAAAAATTCTCTGTATTATTTTTCTGCATTTCATTTAGTTCATGAGAGATATATGAACACTGTTTTATGTAGATGTTAGTAGAATAGCGTGTAATGTTAATGAAATATGTGGGGTAGTTTTGTAGAAAAATATAAATGTTTGCTAATACAGTTTCCATGAGAAGAGACTGTGTATGAACTACTTAATTTGGATAAGAAACCAGTAAACATTGCATATGTAGGATATATTCCACACTGTATACTTTGGCAGGGTTGGGTTGCTTGAACCGTTGGGGATTGGACATCAGTTTTAATTGTAACAGGATTTTCGTGTGCATTATTCAGTCTGTTGGCTGCAGATTTTTATAAAAGTAATGGTTTGTGCATTAAAGCCCTAGCAGTTTGCATGTGTGATGTTGGTATGCTGTTGGTAGCTTTCATCAGGAATTTTGAGTGGATTCTGCCCCAGCACTTATGTCGGATTTTGCTGAGATATTTGTAAGTCCATTGGCAGTTGTGTGCTGTTAAGTGATGGATCAGTCCAGAGAGAGAATTGCTGTGCAGGCTGGAACACATGAATTTGAATGCCTTCAGATAGAAAGCCAGGTTGTAGTAGTCGTCATTTGATTGACTGAGTAAACTGGTGGCATAACCTTGTTTAGCATCAAGTCATTTCTCTTGCCAAATTAGGTGTAGTTTTTATGTACCCTTACTGATATAATTTGCACAGACTTCTTAATCAGAAATTTATGTCTGGATGTTTGGATGTCTAAAAATGGAAATAGTGCTTTTGTGAATAATTTTATACATTGGTGTGAGCCTAGGAAAATCGTGGCTGAATAATGTTATAAAGAGATGGCTTGTGGAAAAGTGTGAAGTTTCAACTCAGTTCACAGATCTGCACAGAGAAATGCACATGCTTGCATAAAGTCATTGCCTTTGTGCTGATCATATCTACTGTATATGTTAAATATATGAAAGATGAGAACACAGCACAGTATATCAGCTGTATGTAGACCTCATTATTGCCGGTTTGTTGAGGGAGAGGAGATTTTGTCTAATCTCACTGACTTTGATATGCTTATTAAAGTAGAATCAGATAGGCAGACATTTGCCTGAAACCAATTCATATTGGTCAGAAACAAGATGCTTTATTGCCAGTATTTCTAAACTTTGCTGCAGAGTGCAAGCAAACCATTGGGGGTTGAAATAGATTGGGACATTTCACGTTCCAATGTATGCTGGTAATGTTAATTTATTGGATGCCAACATAACCAAAAAGAAAGAGACAGAAGATTTGTTAGGTGCTAGTTTTTCCCAAACTGTATTGATTGCAGGCTCATTTTGGTTCAAAAACTAACCGCGGATCCTCACATCTCAGGTAAATAGTGTGTCCAGATGATCGGTGTCCAAAATTGAAAATTTGTATCTCAGAAATGATCTTAGATTGCAATGAATACATTCCAGTAGCATACATAACAGTGCATAACATGATTTGACCTTTTTTTACAAAATATATCACCAGTTAAAGGAGTTCTGCGATTATTTCTAACAGAGCATTATTCCTTTAATTAAAAAAATAAGTAAACTTACAAGCTGCTATTACAGAAATGTAACCATGTATCCTCTGGGAATTGTGGAGCACGCTTTGCAGACCGTTGGTCTAGAATGAGTACTGAGAAACGTAAGTATGTTGGAGCACAGGACACAAATCACAGCTTAAAGTTTGCGGATGAATTCTTTGAAAATGTGGCAAACTTGAAATAGTGGAGAACAAAATAGCGTGTTAAAATTGTGTGCATGAAGACATTAAAGGTAATGTAAAAAGCCAACTAGATGCAACAATAATTTTATTATTAATAATTTCAATCAGCTCAACATGTTTTGGACGATAATTTCGCCCACCCTCAGGAGCACTAGAGTTTGTTTACAGCTTGTGGTATAAAGCACCGACAATGCTGCCTGCTGGTGACCAGGATGAGGCGAGAGTAGTTCCACCTCACCTGGTCACCATCAGGCAGCATTGTCGGTGCTTTATACCACAAGCTGTAAGCACAGTCTAGCGCTCCTGAGGGTGGGCGAAATTATCGCCTGAAACATGTTGGGCTGATTGAAATTATTATTGTTGCATCTGGTTGGCTTTTTATGTTATTGTATCAATGATGCACGGTCACACACACATCAGATACATTAAAAGGTGATGAACTTCAGGGAATGTGTGCTTCTTCCCATTCTGTGAGTAACTATTAAGAATAAAATACAACTGCTATTTGCCTGTTTTGTAGGGTGTGAGACTTCGTCTGACACATTAAGAGAGAAAATATTCCAATCTTCGTTTAACTGGAAGTGTCTCGTAACGTTCTGAATAATGCAGATGAGATGTTTTCACGGATCATAATATTCCAGCTGCTTTGTAAAGAACATAGCTTGCAGTGTTGTAAGAAAATATAAATTTGTATATGCTTTCAGATAGGATTGTGTAGATATTGTTTGCTTTCTTCTTTGTTACAGAATACATGAATTGACTTCTCACGTCCCAGATTTTGTTTTTGACGTGTGTATCACCCCCTTTTGGAATAATTTATACATTTTGTAATTATGTCTGTTTGGCATCTGTCCATTAAGCAACATAGGTCCATAGATTTTCCTGAGGACCCTCTCAAATGCATTAAGCATTTTTTCCGTAGTCTGCTACAATGTCCACACCTTTTCTCATACCATAAGACAGACCTTGTGAGAGTTTCATATGGTTTTATTTTTGTTTGCCTGTGTACCTCTCTTGGCTTCATTAGTGGGAGTAGTGAGTGGTATGCCGGTCCTATCCTGTTCATCTTTCATTTCATCTCTGTGTTTGGTGATGCTTGTTCCTGGGTAGACAAAGTCGTATACTACTTCAGACGTGTGTCTCCTATCTTCACATTGTTTCCAATATGTGTGTTGCACCTGGATTGTACCATTATTTTTTATTTGCATTGAAAGATAAACCTGCCTCTTTGGCCTCTCTTTTCAGTTCATTAGTTTGTTTCATTGTCTCCTCCATTTTACCCGTTATGAATTTAACACCTTCACATCCTCCCATCTGTATCAGTTTATACTATAATGTTATGTTATGTCACCCATAACTTTTCTCATCACGTATTCCATTACGAGATTGCTCAGCAGTGGTGCCAGGCCATCTCCCTGTTTCAGACCATCAGTAATTTTTTAGAGTTCTGACATCGTTGTTTTGACCTGAACTTTTGCTACCATATTGTCCATTGTCACTTTTACCAGTCTTATCAGTTTGTTGGGAATTTGGAAATGTTACAGTACCTCATTAATTTTTTTCTTCTAACACTGTCATGGGTTGTCTAAAGTCTTTGAATTTTAGATAAACATTTATGTTGTATTCTCAACATTTCTCTTAGCATTTGTTTCACTATGAAAATCTGATTGATTGGTGATGTCCTGGCCTGAATATGCATCGTATTCTCCTATTACTTTTTCTGCATAAGAGGTTATTCTTCAGAATGGTGGTGAGAGTTTTGTAAGCTGTGCCTATTAACGCTATGCCTCTGTAGTTCTGACAGTTTAATTTTTCCCCCTTGTAGATTGGGTATATAATACTTAATTTCTGCTCCTCTGGTATTCTTTTTTCTCCTATGGTGTTCCCATTAATTTGTGGATTTTATTTATTACTTTTCCTCTAGGCTTGAGGAGTTTCCACTGGTATGCCATCTGTGCCCGGTGCTTTATTATTTAACTTCATTATAGCCAGCTGCGCTTCCTTGTTGGTGCTTGTATTCCCATTTTCCCATTCTGTGTGTGTATTTGGTTCTGTTCTATGACTAGTGCTGCTCTTTTATTTCTGTGATTATTTTCATTTAGTAGCTCCTCGAAGTGCTTGTTCCATTTCCCTTTACTCTGTTTCTTGTCACCGATTATGTTCCCTTTTGTGTCTTTACACAGATCTGTATCAGGTTTGTATCCGTCTTTTTCCTTTTTTACCATTCTGTCTTTGGCTTTTTTCCTTAAACTCCTATTCTACTGCAATTAATTGTTGGTTGATAACCTGTCTGTTTTTCTTATTACATGCTGTGTGTGCCAATTTCCTTTTCTTCTCATATTCTGCTCTTTTTTTGTCCTTGTCAGTCTAGCTAAAATATGCCTGGTATGTCTTATTCTTTTTGCACCAGCAGTTGATTGCATTCTTCATCAGACCGTTCCTTGTTATCCTTCTTCCTTTACTCATATCCCAGTATGTCATTTGCTGTGTTTTTCATTTCATTTGATTTGTTGCCATTGTATTTCTAGATTTAGGTTTTATTTTTTTCCCCTTACTACTACTACTACTACTACTACTTCTGTCAAGGCCTTATTTAACTTCTTTCCGTATTCATCCCGGAATTTGTCCTTTCTTGTTCTCATTAGATGTTTTATGCAGGCTGTGTTTCCCCATAATTGTGTAATATTTTCTTTCTTGTCCGATTTTGACATTTATGTCCCCCAGGACAGTTTTGACATTGTGTGGAACTATATCATGCTTCATCTAACTGAGCGTAGAAGTTATCTTTTCCTCCTGTTTATTCTCTGTTGGTGCGTGTATATTTATAGAAGCTATAATTTCTCTATTTTGTTTCTGTTCTTAGGGTACATATCCTATCACCAATCGGTTGAAAAGTCAAAATGTTCTCTTTACATCTGTTTACTATAAAAGCTACTCCACACTCCCTTCTTCCTGAGTTTTTCGTGATCTGTAGCAGTGTATGAGTTTTGAGGTCTATTATTGCTTCCCCGTACCGTCTGGTCTTCCGTGTAGCTATGACGTGTGTTGTACTCTTGTATTGTAGTATTCTTTTATCAGTTGTGGTCTGAGCATTCTTCTAACATTCCATATTCCAAATCCAATTTCCTTAGCCGGAATCTTCATAAACTTTAGATTCCCATTCTGAGGCTTTGGTTGAAATTTCATAAAGGATATGTTAAACAGGATGGGGTTGTTAGCCCAACCCCCAGCCTGGAGAACCAGGGTACCTTTTTTTTTTTTGCTGGTCATCACCCTTGACTTGTCTGCAGTGGGAGGCCCTACCAGTAGCAATGCTGCTACCAGCATAGCTCTCAGGATCATCTGATGACACAAGCCCAACCACTGCGTCAAAGTAGGGATACCTTCAGAGGGAAGTTCTGAAAGTAGTGTGAGAGATAATCTTCGGGTTTTTGTGCCAGAAGTGAAGTGTGGCTGTTGTGTGTCTAATTTCATCTAAATGTTTCAGCATTTTTTGGTATCATATATGGGATAGCATTCTGGCAGGAATGATATCTGCAGTGTGGGTTACAGCAATTTGGGTGGTATTTCTTACTGTTTGGGCGGCAGACATTTAAAGATTATTGTTTTTTCTAGTAGCAGTTGAGCAAAAGCACCTGCTTATTATTGCTTAGATTGTGGCTCTTTTACATATGAAGTCTACATGCCCAAATTAAAGTCTGATTAAAATCCGACATAAATGATAGGTAATCAACCTTTGTACATACATGATACCTACCTGAAGTGTTTTCAGAATGAGAAATGTTTCAGACAAATCTTGTAGAGAAAATGAAAACACATATTATGTTCTATCTCTCTCTCTCTCTACACACACACACACACACACACCCAGAATCTTGTCATTTATGAGATAATGTGGAAAAATATGTAGATGCAGAGACCACAGATGACAGACACTATAACATAGCGCTGATAAGATGCAAATTGCATGCTGATAAGTAAGGCAAGAACACAGAAACACACTCATAATATTTAATAATAATAATACCCAACTCTTTTGTATTGTTGACAGCTATGTGTATGCCAACAACAATAAAAGTTAATGTATTTTTGCATTTCTGTTACAGTTGTTATGCAAACATGCCACATTGTAACATACATACATTGGATGTCTTGTTTTTAATGCCTTGGGCAAAGTTGTTGCATTGAATTATCAACCGATGAAATAGTGTCCTTTTGTAGAAGGTGGCGGCTTGGGCTTGGAAATTATTTTGTCCTATTAAGGATCTAGGATGACTGTCAATGCAGTGATCAGGCCGTGGGCTAGAGGGCTGAGGCAAGGCATTTTTCATCAACCTGCCCAGTCTTGTTATCAGTTGTTACTGGCATTATGTCCTTGGATGTAAAGCGGCTGGGGTGTGGAGCTTATTGCACTTGCATACGTGGTCATGATATCCCTTAGACAACAGAAATGCTGACTGCTGCATGCAGCAGACCAGAATTTAAGTGCAGGCTGCAAGCTGTCAGTTGTATCTGTCATTCAACAGTTTGACCATCCCAGGTGTACCTGACATCAGGCACAAAGGGTTCATTTAAGCACAGTGTGTTAACTTAAGCACAGCTGTATATTTACCGTACATAACTATGGGAATGTGCTGATCAGGGATGAATACCTGTATTTTATGTTATGCTTTTGAGTGTGATTCAGTTTGAGGGTTTTTGCAAGTATTCAGTTTCTGTGACAAAATGACCTGCAGTGTCTGATATGAATGTTGCCTTTGATGGGTTCTCCTGCTTTAGTGCATTAACTTCTGTTGGTCTGTGTGCTATAGGCCTAAATGGAAGAGTTGCCATGTGTTCCAGTGTTTGTCATTTCTGTGATATGTGCTAGTATGAAGTGTATGTGTACCTGGCATGAAATGTTTCATGGTGTGTAAAGCTGAATTTTTTGGTTGCTTATACGTGGCTGACTTTCTTATTATTCCAAAAAGAAAACTAAAGTATGTAATGAAGACTGTTGGGTGTGGGGGATGCTACACCAGTAATGTGGTAGAAGTTCCAACCATTGTCTTGGCAGCAGACTTCCTTTGGAATGTTTGTAAATTTCTACCAGGTGTTATGGCCTAATGTCCTGGAAGATAGCATTATTGAGTCTCTTCATATCTTATAAGATATCTCTAATGTTGGCTAGGATTTGGACACTGCCCTGTTCATTTACGCTTCCCATATTTTTGTGGTCATTAAAATAGTCCCGTTGCACGCAAGTTTGTAGTAAACTTGGAAGGATCTTTCAATTCTTTCTGTCTTAGTTTATACAGTAACTGTTCGTATGATGCAGCAGACTTTCGTCATCAACAGGACTTTGGCAGTCATCTAGAAGTGTATTCAGTATTGTGCTTGGGCATCAAAATTTGTTCATGCATGCCATGTTTTTCTCATGTGCCTTTTCAGTGTTGGATGTTATCGTGATTGCAGTTCTAACAGAATTTTTCTGTCATGTGGCATACATATGTGGGAAGTGGCTTAGAAGTTATCACCTGGTGTGTGAATCTTTGTTGTGCCATGGAATGGGTAATGCATTCCATATATGACAATGACTTGTGTTATGTGTGACATTCATAGATGTCAAGGACATAGCCTGTTTTGTATTATGTAACCAGCCTAAGGCATTTGTTTCCTTTGTGCTTTTTTCCTTTACTTTTCAAGAAATAATGGATTAAAAATGCCATAGTGCAAAATTTTGAACATTGACTCAACATGCAGCAGCAGGCCATTTACATCCCTTCACAGGGCTGTATCAGTTTTTCATACATTTGGAATTGCTGGTTTTCTTAATTATGACACAGTTAATTGATTGGGTAGTATATTTTATTGGACTTGCAGTTGGCATGAATGGTAGCAATTGTTTGCCCTGTTCCTGTATTGTGTAGCTGTATTAATGCCAAACGTTTATATCTTGAACATCAATGATGCGAATGACATAATTTGAAATGGCAGTTCCTCTTAGCGAATTGCTGTATGTTTCATTAACAGAAGTTAAGCCCTGTGTGAGATGTGAATGACTTCTACTTGTCGTACTGTGTTGAATAACAGTTTTCCCATTTTCTTTGTTCTTTAGACTGAGTTAATTCCTTTATGAGGAACTGGAATTAAATGATTAACCGTAGGAATGGTAATAAAATGGACTGTGTGTTCATCTGTGCATACCTTATCATGGATTTTTGTTATGTACATAAATCTGTAGTAGTACAGTTCTGTAGGGTTCTGACCTTGGTATGTTGCATTTAGCATGACAGTTTTGGACTTGGGCCATCGTCTGGTCTTGGTGAATGTATGGACTCTGTATTAACTTCCAAATTTTGGAGACACCGACATGCAACATGTATTTCTAGGCTCTTAGTTGAGAAAATGCATAATGACAAAAATGTGAGAAACTGTCTGTTGTGAATGAATGCACATTTTAGGTCAGTTTAACAAGTACAGTAATTCTGGAAATTGGTGGAAGATGTGTGAGACATAGTGAAAAACTACCATGGCCTATGGGTGGAAGGGGAGTAGTAGTTCCAGGTTGATAGCCACTGGGTTATTACATACAAATTCCAAAAATTAAACACAGTGTTTTGGACACAGCCTCCGCACTTGTCCAGAGGTAATGGGGTAGAAGAACATCGTGCTCAACACTGGAGCTGTGGCACAAACTGTGTTAGGTTTGTAGTAAATATGTGGCTAAGATCAGGTTTAATTAGTTGTGTGTTCCTGAGTGAAGCTGATTTTAAACGTATGTGTGGTGTTGGTCCAGCCAGTGGTTTGCCCCATAGTTTGAGAGCAGCTTTGCATTTTGGCCCAACTGAGTGTTCGCCCACCTTTGGCCCTGAGCAGGGAGACCATGCGTCTCAGTAATATGGTGTTTAATTTTTTATATTTTTAAACACTGAGATTGGCTGAGCCCCAAACCTTAATGGCCTTAGAAGAATTTGGTAGCATATGATACTGATTTTTTTCTGTAGACATATACGTACTGGTGTGTGGGATCCTGTCATATGGCTTTGATTATTCAGAAGGTGGTTTTATACATCTGGATTTGTAGGTTGATTTTTCAGTTGTAGTAATGGCTAATGTACTGGTAGGATGTAATTTCATGTTCAGCCACTGAGAGCTTTGTAAGAGATATATCTGCACTAATTTTTGTATTGTGTTGCATTGTGATCTTGTTGTACTGCAACAGTTGCATCTTGCCAGAGATGTTGGGTGAAAAAGTGATATAAGAACAGCATTATTTAATGTACAGCTATTTGTTCTAACCTCGACAGTGAGTATGCACATACTACATGAATTTGCTGGCTTAGTGGTAAATTGTTAAAATTGGTCACTTGATTGCAAATTTCTCCTCTTCCAGATTTCCATGCTCTTGCTCAAATAGTTTTCTCTCGCTGTAGCCGTTAACCGCGGTCAGGCCAAAGCTGTCTTAGGTGCCGGTGGTCAGTGCTTTAAATTGCTTTATGGAATGTTAGTTGTCTTTCAAGCACCCTAGTATGATGTTCTCGTGTATTTATTTTTATGTTGATCTAACCCATTGACCTTGCAACCAAACCAAGCATTGCTGGATCGTGGCTGACAGTTTACTGCTGGCCTTGTATATCCCTCTTTCTTGTAACATGTTACAGGCCATGGCTTGTTCATTTCTAGATATGTATTGTACATATCACTGTCCTAGATTCTTTGGCATATGAGATCCAGTTTGTGCAGCAATCTGTAATGTCCTTGCAGGATCTTGTCATAGGTTTTTTTTTGTATATTTATTTATTGGATTATTTTTTAATTTAAAGTCTTGCAGAAATCCGTGTGTTGAAAGCCAGTTTATTTGGAATTGTGTTGGCGGTGTTTTTGTTTTGAAATACCTGCAAGGTCATCGTAAGGTTGCATAGATGCTGCATGGTTTGTTTAAAAACACACGTTTCAAAGTGTGGTGTTCTAACATAAGGCGTCACGTCACCTCAAAAATGAAAAGTTATGTCCAAAGCATAGTGAATGTGTATAGGCTTAACATTAATTTAACAAGTAACTGAATTGCACTCAAGGATATAACATCAGTACAAGTAATCACTTAGAAGTATAAATTGGTAATATTGCTTTTTCAGGGAGTTCGTGACTGAATGTGACTGAATTTTTATACAGTTTAATTGGGTGTGACAGTAACTTTGAAATAAGCTCAGATTCTAACATTGATACTTGCATATAGTTAGTTACTTGGGAACTAAGCAGTTTGAGGTTAGTGAAAATTATGAGCCTGTTAACAAGCAAACAAAACGTGCACTGCTGGCAGTAATCACATGCGACTGGTCTAACTGGGTCCCGTAAACCATTAATTCTAATGCTGTTCTGTCATTTCCAGGCTTGACTGGTTGAGGAGATTTTTTTATTTATTTTTATTTTATTTTATTTATTTTTTTATTTTTTCCCGTGTGTTGTGTCGTGGGATTGACAATTTTTGGGAGATCACGGTTTCAGAGTAATTTTGAGAACTCTTAAGCTGAATTACTACAGTGCATGTTATGTTGTAATATTTCAGGTGCAGTGTATAAGGTTTTTATGGTACTAATTGGAGTTGCTTAAAATGGTTTGTTGCAATTATGGCCTTTGATGTTTTGTGTTACATATTGATGTTTGTTGTTAAGAATTTATTTCATGGAGTTAAATGGTATTATTATGGGTGGGATTTGCATGCATGACACAGTTCACTTCTCTTGCTGTCAGACCGTGAAGCGGGATATTTTTGTGTTTCTAACCTGGCCTGTTTATTCCTCCAAGATACAAATGATGCCTGCTGCTTAATGACCATTACTTGCAGTGGAACAGTGTGTAAAAATTGTAGCATTGATAGTTATGGTCAAAATTTGCCCATTAGTTGATGTTTCAAATTCATAACGATTAGCTGTAAAGTATTTGCCGGATGACAAGGCAGGTAGTTACACTTCTTAAAAAATTTTCTGGGCCAGTGTGTAGTGCAGGATAAAGTACGGAATCTGTAGGTATGTTGTATACAGTACAGTAGAACTCCACTTACCAGGATCGGCTTGGCCATTCGGGTAAATTTTCAAGAATTCTACAAAACTAACTTGCCCTGAAGTTACCCATTATGGATTAAGTACAGTACAGTACAGTGTAATGGCTTCTAGAACTTCAAACCAGGCCAGTCGAAAGGTTTATAGGTAGATGCATACTGTAAATAGTAATAGCCGAACTTGAAACTGCCATTGTAGCCTATTTTCAAAGAAGAATTCAATGATCTGGATTTTCTATATATCTGTATGGCTTAATGTCCCAGTTAATCTGGATAAGTGGAGTTCTGCTGTACACTATATTTTGTTACACACTGTTCTAGGGAGAAATATTGACCTCTGGAAAGAGTTAACACATGTCAGTTCTTGCACATGGTGTACAATTCACGTGGTCAGTGCACTACAGTTGCGGGTTTAGTTTGTAGGCATTGTAGTGTGGAGTGTGACAGTGGGTTTAGGATGCAAAATCATACTTTTGGGGGAGGGGGGGCAGTTCAGGAAGAACATTTATTTATTAATCTGTTAATGTTAGTTGCATAGATAGTTGGCATATTCCCTTTGTGATGTGTGTTCCTATGGAATTTTACTTAAGGGACCAGTTCTTATGTACAGATTCGCCCATGTGCATTGCGTTTGTTATTATTATGACATACTGCAGCAAGAACAGATTTGAGAATTCCAGTATCTCTTTCTCCAGTTGAATGTTTTGTGTGATGTCATAAAATGTTTAACCTTCCCATTCTTAGGTGATATCTGTATTGGTCATCTGTAGTTTACTGCAGTTGATAATTGCTGCATTTGCAGCAGTTTTCATCATAGATATGTCTGTTCCTTCCATTGAAATGTTTGGTCACAATGAAACGGTGGTGTCCATTGAAAATTTCAATTCAATGAAAATTGTCATTGTCCATCGCCTACTAGAATTAATCATGGTTGCTGAATTCAGCCATAGACATGAGAAGTTAACTAAGTAGGTACAGTGTAAAAGGTCTGTTGAAATTGTGTGTATGTATGTGTGTGTGTGTCCAATAACCAAACCAGTAGTGACCCAGCGAATAGTGATACTTGTTGAATGAAATAATGTCACCTGTTTTGGGGTAGGTGGAGTGCTTGTCATTTTCACTTGTATTGCTAGTTCTACATTTCTTGATGGTTTTGCATTTTGTGGTTTGGCATATGTTGGGCTGCGTAGCAACAAATGTTCGCCCTTCAGTACTGGAGTATTTTTGGCACGGGATCTGTCCGTCACATGCTCCTCGACTTTCAGATCAGTGATATCATTTTCGTCATATTTATCGGGTTCAACCTCAGTACATCGTGGTCTTCTCAAGTCTGTAGTTGGGAGGTATTGGCCCAGGATTCTCCTCTTTATGAATGTGAAGACCCGGAATTTGTATAATTGACCCCATTTCTGTCACATAATCGGCTTCAACTTTCAGTATATCCATGCTATCTTTGGGTCATTATTGTTGGACATTCTGTGAAGTATATCAGTAATCCCATTTTCATCATGTGTGATCAGTGTAACATGTGAAATGGATGACAGTCCCATGTGATGGACTGGCCAACATCTGTGAGTTTCTTTGGTGTCCACTGTGCATGCACATCTGGAAATCAGTTGGTGTTGAACAGTGCTATGTGTACTGCCCAGCAAAATGTCTTGGTTACATCTATTGTGAAACCTTTGGATGGTCCCGTGCTCTGTGTTGTTTTTTAGTGTTTTCCTGGAAGATACTCCTCAAGCTTGAAACATCCAGGGGGAAATTTTGATGGAAATGAGTATGGTACATGAAAATAAGTGGGCCATGATGGTATACAGTTTCTCTTAGGTATGTTGTGGTAATTGACATGTTGTTCCCTTGTATATCATAAAGTTGGTCCACAAGGTCACTAACTTTCTTTGGGTAACAGGTAGCTAAAAGAAGCTTATTGTCAAGCAAATACTTTATGAATGTATGTAAAAAAGATAAATATTAAAGTGATTAGATTATGAATAGCTCTGAATCTGGTATTGTCCATGAAAACATGTTTCGTGACATTGCTTTGGATTGTATAAAGATACAATTAGTAAGTGGTGACTGTTTTTTTGCACTGAGATTTGGGTGATACCTGGACACAATGTGAAAGTTCAGAACTTCTCATTGGACAACATATTTTGTTCATAGAGTGGAAATCTCCACATGCTTTGTAATCATGGGCCATTAATTAAGAAATAATATTTAAAATCCTTGTGATTCTTTGGAATGTCTGTGGGGTTAGCAAGGTGCCTGTGGCCATGTAGTTGGTAATCTCAGGTCTCTTGCATTATTCCACGGAGTGCTCGACAAGTCTTAAGATCAAATATCTCCTAGCATTGCTTTTACGTGTACGTGTTAAAGGTGTAGGATTTAAGGAAATGTGGAGTGCATGTGTACTTGGAAATATTCCTCTTTCCATTGCTGGACAAATGTCCTTGGTTTTTACTTTATGTAGGATTTACTTATAAGAAGAGTTGCAGTTTGTTTTATGTATTGTGTAGTTCCTAGTTGTGTTAGCCCTAGGTTTCATAATTGTCTTCTGTAGGTGACTTTTTCCCCCATAACAAATTGTTAAGAACATGTATGAGTCTGATATAATTATGATGCATTTAAAATATTATGAATTGTCCAGGTGCGGATAACTTCAATTTATAAGATGTTGAGAAGACTGTCATTATGCATTGTTAAAATGAAATCCGAAGCCCACTCACAGTGAGTGTACATAAAAAACAAAATTCCTTTAATGTATTTTGGCAAAAAGAAATTCACTGCATTTTTAAGACATGCTTCATAATCTCTTTTATTTTCTTCAAAATGTCTGTTTCATAATTTTCTGTTCTGTTCAAATAATTTTTCATAAACCATGCACTGAAATTTAAATATCAACCCGGTTCGGTAGAGGTCAAATACATGTCTGTAAGCTGATGTTTTCGATTCTTTTATTGTTTTTCTAATTTTATTCTCAGTGTATATACAATAAAATTGTCTTGCTGGGCTTTCTGCTTTAGCAGTGAATGATGCAGATTCGTGTGTGTGAGTGAAATTGATCATTGGGCAGCTAGTTTTCTTGTTGGAGCATGTGTCTGCTGGAAACGTTAGGAGTGTGGAGTTAACACTGTTGCATGCATGTTTTCTTGTTCCATCTAAGTTGGAGGCAGCAGTTTTGGAATATTTTTAGGCATACTGTTTATTTTATTTTACTTTGAATTAACAAGTTGGAAAGGGCTGAAGACAATATTAAGATCTAAGAAGGATGAGTGATGAAAGTATGCAGAGTGAAGCCCCGCAGTCCTCACCATTTTGACAGGTGATTACTTCAGACAAAATGTAGACGTATGTATTCATTTATTTGACATTTCGTTGTCTGCTGTAGGAGTTACATGAGGTTGAGGAATTATTAGTTGATTCTGAGTTCTTGCAACAGTAGGTTGAGATGGATGTGGCTTAACCCTTTCCACTTATCATTATCATTTTCCCCCCTCTTCACCCATGGCTCACTTCAGAATCATTTAAATGAAAATGCATCTAGAGCTTTGACAAAAGAAAATAGAATAATTGGCTAAAAGGGGGTACTTTCTGAATCAAAATGAAGCTGTGAGCATGGGGTTGAATGTTTGCCTGACAGATGGCAGGAAACATTTGTACAAGAAGTGTCACCAGTGTGTTTACATTGGAGTGGAGAGGGTCAAGATACTATTTAACCATTTGTCTGGAGGAACTGAAGAAAACCGTGTAAATCTTGGTGCACATTGTCCTTCAGGCAATATTTGAATGGTAAACCTCTCCCCTTTCCTCCGTTCCTTCCCCAATACAGTATCATGATATGTGATGTCTTGTGTGGGAAGGTAGTGTGTATATGCAGGAAATGGCTGTATGCAGGTTGTATTAGTAAAGAGAAGTACAGGGTTGAGCACAGGAAATGCATGTTTTCCAAACGGCTAGTACTCGGCAAGGGTGCGGTTGATGACATTGGGCGTGAGCTGGCGGACAGCTCAGACAATGCAGTTTCAGTAGCCATGGCACATAGAGCATCATGTGTTTGCCGTCGAGCAGTTTTTTAGAAACGGTGATTCCTTAGTTACTGTCCAGCATCTTTTCCATCGAAGTTCAATGTTGAGCATCGAGGTGCAATTCCATATTGAAACACTATACTCTGATGGGTTGAAGCATTTAAATCCTTCAACCCATTGGAGTACAGTGTTTCAATCTGGAATTGCACCTCAACATTCCAATGTGCCGTGGCTACTGAAACTGCATTGTCTGAGCTGTCCCCACCCTTGCCGAGTACTAGCCATTTGAAAAACATGCGTTTCCTCTGCTCCACCCTGTACAATAAATGTATTGTAGGGGCCCAAATAACTTGGTAGCTACTCTCCCCAACACTAAATTTAGCTTCAGCCTGTACGGTATGGCTGTTGCTAGTACATCAGAACAGCAGGCAGCATTTTACCTGTTTCAAAAACATTTACTTTGTTTGGGAGCATATGTTATATTCTGTGAATGTACATCAGCTTCTGCTGCAATATAGTTGCATAGTTCAAATGCTATCTTGTAAAAAAGAGGCTGAAAATTGCTACAGTTTATGTGAACATTTGAAATGCCTGGTGATGTGTGAGCAGTGCTTCCCTCTAACAGCTCGCCTGTTCACCCTCATTCCAGCAATTGGCAAGTAATCTGGTCCCTACAGTGTACTGTATTTCACTTTATAAAGGTTGAATTTTTGGCATTACCTTGCCATTTTCCAGGTTTAAATTATCAATACATAAACATGAGTTTCAAAATCATATCATTGTGTGTGTGTGTGTGTGTGGATATTTGATGTATGTTCAAAGTGGAATATTTTTAAAAATTCTTAATACATCAGTGGCCTCCGTATGCATGTTGTAAATAGATGTGCTTTTAAAATTTGCGTTATGTATTGGCATTTCAAGGCAAGATCTATTTTAGAATAGTCCTCCCATTTATGCATTTCTTTTGTGTCCCGTGTGTGCCACTGTCTTCACTGTGTTATCATTCATTTGATTGCCTGAAAATATTTGGTGTTTACAATCCATGATGCACCTCATTAAGCATATTCTCCATTCTTGTCACTGCCCCTTGGGCCCCAAATCTTGCTTAACACTGCAGCTTGAATTCTTCCATTTATATGAGAAGCCCGAGTTTCACGTCATAACATGGCAGAAGACTGGAATTATCAGCATTGTGTTTGTGTACATAATTTGAGTTATGTTGAGCTGAATAAAGTAAAGGTGTGCGTTGGTAGTACATGTCTGTCTGGAAAAGTGGCTGCTGATTTTTGAGTTTATCATCTTCTGGAGCAAAATGCCTCTGAAAAGCCTTCATCCACACGACAGTGAAAACTTCAAATCTTGCGAGGTAGTGTTGTGGTTGTCTGTTGACGAGGATCATTTGGTATCCTGCAAAGTGGTTTTAGCCAGTAGAAGATAGTGATGATGTGCTTATTGAATGGAATATCCTTAAAGTCGTAAATTGTTGCTTCCAATCTTGGTGGAATGGGAATCTTTGCTGTTGAAAATGAAGTGGTATCATGCCATGTATGAGATGTCTGTTACCGTGTTAGCTAGCACAGTGTGCTGTGATGTCTGCTGTCAACAGTGCAGTTTTTTGTCTGATTTAACAACAGTTACTTGAAATGTAGGTTATATGTGTTGGTAACAACAGAACCTGTGATGTACTGTATTTTTTGTATGTTGTTTTATATTCCATTGAGTTAGTGGCCCTTTTGTTACTAATGCATATGAATATCTACACTTTGATATGACACTGTAGCTCACTAGTAGCACTGCTAACAGAATATTAATATTACTAATTGTGTAGTGGGTATTGTGGCTGACCAATTTACTTTCTTTTTTCTTGTTCTTCTTTTTACAGAATTTGTTACCATGATGACATCAAAGTGAAGTGAATGATTTCCTGTATTTGGCACGAAGAAATTGTTTATACCATCAAAAATGAACCTGCATTTCTGCTTCCCATTGTGACACTACTTGAATTGGAGATGAAAGTAGCTAAATTGGAAAGAAGCATGATTAAGTTTGATGTATTTAAGTGGTTGTATGATAAGTGAATTAAGGGATGCAACTTTTTGTGTAAATTTTTGTAAAATATTTCCAGTCATGCAGTTTGATGTGGTTTTATTGATCATCATTTAATTGTGAAATTGTGTCCGTAACTTTAGGCGTGGATTTCGTGCTGTCTAGCTGTTTGAAAACCAAATTCATGTGCTCCTTGTTACTTTTCTGCTCTTATTCTTTCCTGGTGAGCCATGTTGATGTCACGGGAGGCCTTTTCCAGTGATGCCAGCTTGAGGCAATGTTTTATTTCTTATTTGTTGAGAATAGAATAATTTACAGTTTCATGCAGCATTGTTGTGCTGTCCAAATCAGATTAGCTTTGCGGTGAACAGGATGGGCAACCTACCTGTAACATTCCTTCAACAACCTGTACCAAAAAATAGGGTAAAGTTGGGAAATTTTCAAAATGTGATTTATGGCACTTGCATCTAGTGCCATATTCTTGGAGAAACACGTTGGATGGGACGTTCTTTGTGATGTCAATGAGAGCAGTGTTGCCAGTCAGGCAGACTGAATGATTGAATGAACAGTTTAAGGATTTGTGTAGAACTTCTGTGAAGGGACATGAACTGTGACTAAGAACTCTGTGGGACAGTAAGGGCAGCGACCCCTTCTCTCCCCCATTGTGCATCCCACTGATGGGACTTCCTCCACAACCTTGTTTACTGTATTTGGTGACTTAGATTGCATTGAATATAAAAGACAAATAAATGTGTTTCTTCATTCATGGATCTTTATTTACACCATTGTCATATATGTATGAATCACACATTATAGTCCTTTGTTAACACTTAATGCACAGACTACTACCATCTTTGAACTCACTCCACTTGCTGCTGGTATGTGTTGCGTGGTCTGAACAACATCTTACTGATCACCATTTTTCATAGGATGTTTCTCATTTTGATATGTGTCCATACCATTGGGTCTTTGAAGCTTGTTGATTGTGAATTAACACCAGAACTTATTCTCATTGTCACTAGAATGTGCTTTGAGTACAGTAATTCCCCCGCAAGTTGAAGAGATTAAAAAGGTAAAGTTCACCATGTAAGCTGTCATGAGAGTGCCAGGGGGGTTAGAGGTATAGCTCTTAAATTTTCAAGGTTGGACATCCTGTCGAGTTTCTAGTTAATAATTACGTAAATAAGTCAACACAGGTGTGTTTTATTGCTGTAACATGTTTTGATCTTCAGATATCAGGGTAAAATACATATGTGTGTATTATCCTGATGAGTCAAAACACATTGCAGCAATAAAATACATACACACTGAGTTGTGCCTACTGTTACTTACATAAATGTGGTAACTATTCTTTCTTTAACCTTGGCATTAGTAGGGAGTGGATGATCAATGCCACACCCTGGCCACTCTACCACTAGGAATGACCTGGTAACCACTGTGAAAGAGGCTGGGTGGGCCCCATGGCAAGTCTGGATGGGTGAGGAAAACCTTGCCCCCACTGGGGTACAATCCCCAAACTGTCTATCCTGTGGTGAGTAGCTTAGTGACTATGCTGTCTGGGTCCACACTGCAGAGGTTACGTAGCACTAAAATGCTTGTTGACAGGTACATGGGAAATTGGAAGTTCAGCGAATGTGGCCTCTTCTGAGACATGGTCTGTTTAATGAGCACAAAGAATATTAAGTAACATTTCACCATTAATTCAGGCAGTATAAAAAGTGTCTCATTATGATAACACAATACTGATTTGGAATTGGGTGATGTAGATTTGTATGCCAGTAAGTACAGCCCTGGCCCAAACAAGTGTGGATGTTTTGTAGTGAAAACCAATTATGTATGTATATATGTGTGACTGGAAAATATGTATGCAGGGAACCAAAGACAGAAACTGGGTACAAATGAAAAAGTGTGGATACTTGAAGGCAATTTATTTTAATCCCTGTGATGGGCCTCAAGATTATCCAAACTGTGCAGTGCAGATGTTAATATGAAATAAGTGGCATATTACAGAAAACTACGAAGTTCTATTTTGTCTACCATGTGCAACATAGATGCCATGTATTTGAGGGAAAAATAACTCGGAGCATAAGATATATTAAAAGACCAACGAGTGGACTTCGGTTTTATGAATGTGCTCTCATGGCATAGTGGTCACCAATATGTTTCGGCACTTGTGGCCATCTTCAGGGTCATGAATGCAAGAATACAGATTAGATTAACATGCATCTAAATAACTCCTCAGTTTAAAGATAATTTCATTTGTGGTTAAAATTCAGGATTAAATAATAAAATAGCAATGAGCATAACAGAAGTTAAAAATTTTAACCAAAAACTGCATGGTTATTAAACTAGAGTGATTTATACACTTTTTAATTATGTTTGTATTCTTTTGCACACCATGTGAGGAGTCAACACATGCTGTTGACCACTGTGCAATAAAAGTACATTCATAAAACCAAAGTGCATTTGTTTGATTTTTAATATATTTTATGCATCAAATTAATGCATGGAATAGTCATGTTTGGACACAGAAATTCACTGCAGAGAAAGGACTCGATACTAGTTTATGACATTAACAACCTACTTAATCGTTTGGCAGCACATTTCTCGGACACTGAAAGAAATAAAGTCAATATTTCATGCTGTATTGCATATATCAATATAATTTATGTCCCTTATTGACAGGCACAGTTAGATGCTAACTGTTGCATCACATATAGGAGTGGGATAGGGTAATTAACAACATAACTACAGCACTGATGATGAAAAGAGACAGCAGGGAAATACGCTTCAATGAATGGTACATAAACAGGTGTGCGTTGCTGGTAAATACAATACAGAATTGTACTCGCTGCACAGTCTTCTCCACTCACAGCCTGGAAAGACAGCCAACTGGCACTCTGGTCAGTAGACAAAGTTTTAGTTGCACACTCAAAGTAAACCCCATTTTCCTACAATGTGGTTATTGAAGAAATTTATATCAGTCAATAGTAGAGGGAAATTTCATTTTAAATGATGAAAACGTAACTGATTTTAGATTTGATTTCTCTCGTTTGTAGATGGTTTTGGTATATGACGTTTACTTATTATGTTGATACCTTGGGCAGTGTTGGATGATTCCTTAATATCTCGCGGGCAGGAGGGGTGGAAAGGTAAAATGAAGGTACTTCGTACCCTCCTGCTACACCTGACTGGCGGATTGGCATTACACTGTGTGTGTAACTGAAGAATTCAAACGGGCACGCTTCGATCCAAGGCGTATGAAATGAAGAGAAAGACAAAAGCCATGTTAGGCGCTGTAGGGTGAGGAGGAGGGGGGGGGGGTCAGTTCTCTTTTCGTCACTACAGTGGTGAAGGTGATCTCCAGACATACCATGGCCCCATTAAGTATTTGCTCCATACAATATTAACTGCTGTGACTCAACCGGTATAGAGCATGCTACATTCTCTACCGAAATTTTTTCAATCAAATCACTCAATGATTTATATTCCCCTACTGATAAACAATCGACTAATAACACCGGGCCCGCTCCGTAAGCAATAGTTGACTGGTGGGAATGCCGGTGACAAGCTCTAGCGTCCTTTTGACAAACCCTAAAAACTCTCATCCACGACTTTAACCATATTGCAATAATACGGTCAGAAAACTGGCCAGTTAGTAAAAACAAACAGTATAAAATTTTACAAAAACTTCAAAAAATTCGCGAACAGCATATTATTAGACAAAGTTCAGTGTATAAATATGACAAGGTAGATAAGGAACCAAAACTTTAAATGGAATAGGTAGATAGTAGAAGACAATATGTAAAAGCTAACTTCAATGCATGTATTATTACTGCATAGTAATGGAGCATTCAGAGTTAATGTTATTTAAAAAAACCATATGACAAGGTAGATAAGGAACCAAAACTGTAAATGGAATAAGTAGATAGTAGAAAGACAATATGTAAAAGCTAACTTCAATGCATGTACTATCACTGCCTAGTAATGGACATGCAGAGTAATAAACGTTATTAAAAAAAAACATATTGCAATCCAGTCACCTGTACACTATCACGGACTTAGTTTTTTTTTGTGTGATCACCATGCAACCGTTAATGCGGAACGCGTTAATCCGTGATTTTACGTCCAGCTGTTGGGTGACAAAATTTTGGTTCCATGGGACGAATTATGAATATATGTACTCTGTGATGTGATCTGTTGAGACGTAAACACCAAAGAAAATGGGAGAATCAATTGAATGCCAAAATAATAGTGTTCAGTATCAATATACGTTTATTATTCTTACTGCAATATTTCACGGAACATCTTGCATGTCGCTAGTACCCGTGACATTCGCATCCGTACTCTGTAAATTCTTTCACTCATCCGTGGTCGAGGGCTGCTGGATCTGCGCAATCGCCTCACGCGTTGTATCAAAAGCTATGTCACAGTAATTTGAAAGTAGCTAACGGTTACAGAAGTGAGGTTTGTATCAATATGCTTTTATTATGAGTTTAATTTTGTGGAAGTAATTATTTATGGGTGGAATGTATGTTTACTGATAATTTTAGGCAGTTTTGACCGGCAGTGTTTTCTGTAATGTGAAACTAAAGGTGTATTTTACCTCCTATTGAGAACCTGGTGTTCATTTAATGCGACATGAAACTAACGCCAGTTTAGTTAGTGGACACAGTACATAATATACGTGTGATAACAAATCTATATATGAAGTTATGCATTGAATAATGAAGGCCATAGGTAGCAACATGTATTTTGTCAGAATGTCCGTCGACCATGCCAGGATATTTGTCATAAAAGACATTCCCAGCAATAGACATTTGTGATAAAGTTTTGGCGCACGTGTTAGCGCGTATTCATATTGCGACAATATATAATATGGAGTCCGGCAAGGCCTGCTAGGGATACTCATTCAGTTCTTTGTGTTTAGATTTTCCACATTTACCTGCAAACCTATTCCTTTGTGATGGTAGTTCAGTAATCTCCTGGCCCGAGGGAACGGTGTCGTGCAGTTACAGGACAGTGCCTTTAATCTTACAAACAAGAGGTCTGTAGCTAATTCACTTACTATAAATGTTGAAGCAAATTTTATAATACTTGTAATTGTAACAGTCCCAGGACTTACAAATATTTTTTTTTCAGTGGCAAGTCTGTTTCAAGCTAAAACCACCATCTTCCCTTGGTCTCCAAACAGACATTCAGTTAAATTTTTAAAATCTTAATAGGCCAGACAATATGAAGATTAAGTTCCTCATGCTTATGGGATTTTTATTTTGGCAACTTGTAAGGTTTTCACCTTTGAGTGTAGTGTATTAGTATTAATGACACTTTTAATAAATAACTGCTAGACCTTTCCATTACACGTACATATTTATGAAGTTAACACTGCATGTGATCTCCACAGGCCACTTGTTAATTGTAAGTTTTTCAAAAACTGTGTATATTGTATGGGAATTAAATTGTATTACAAGCTCCTAGTAATATACATTGTATGTTTATGGACAAAAGGCACTTTCACTGACTATCTTGCTGATTTCTAATGTACCCATGACAAATCTAAAGAGTTTATTATTCAGACCAAATGCACAACATATATGTTAATAATTTATATATTATAAGTGTGCCTCAATGTTGCAATGCATCTGCATCATCTTCAGGGAGTCTTAACTTTGTACTTTGCTAAAGTTACAAAATTATCAAAATTACAACTCAATAAAATTGGTAGATATAAATGTTCACATGATCATTGTTGAATGATAAAATACAATCTGTAAAGATTAATAATTGTAACACATAAAATGTTAACATATATGTTGTGCATTTGGTCTGAATAATAAGCTGTACAAGTTGCAGTTTGTTTTTGTGCCTTGAAAAGGTTCGTGCACAAATCCCAGGCTTTAGGTTTTCTGGGCAACTACATTTTTTATGGTGATACCAAATATTTGTGGGTCCTCAGAAAGAACTTGCTTCATGTCACTCTTCAGGCATCTAGAATTTTGAGGTGGCTCCAAGATATTTGGAAAATTTGTGATCCTGTGCATTAAACTGATGATGCATGTGTAATCTTTGAAAAATAGTGAACAGCAGTTTCTTAATTATAATAATGTGACTTGTATTATGAAATAATTTTAGAGAATTTCTTGTTTATGTAAAATTGGGTATATCATATCCTATGCTTGGTCTGCTGTGATACGTAATGTGTTTTTAAACTGCCTTATTCACAGCCCGAGGGACCAGAATCCATGGAATGCATCTGATCCATCAACAGAATTAGGATGTATTATATTTCCCTCTGGCATTACTTGAAAAATACGAGTGTAGTGTCTTAAATACTGCATAATATAAAAAATCACTTGTATAACACTGTTGCTTTTATGTATGTACATTTAAAAGTATTGCATTTTTACCCTTAAGATTATTTTTTTGTATTACATTTTTAAAGCTTGCGATTTGGTTTTTTATTGCAGCAAAAAATATTTGAAATGGATCGAGATAAGGTTACAGAAATTTTGGACAGGCTGTATCAGAAATATGAAGAGGAGATGGAAGAAGTAAGAGAGAAGTATGAAGTAAGTGTCACTGGATTTTTTTAAAGTAGGAATTATAAGTGACTATGCTAATGCAATGGTAATAGATGCCTTTGTTTGTGCCTTCCTTTCCTTTGTTACCTTCTAGAACTCATACCATATTGCATGAGGTTTGGAAGTACACACTCGTATGGAAATTGAAGATGTAGTTGTCAACTTGTGAGCTTAAGTTTTGATGTTTCATTTCAGTTAGAAAGTAAGGTCAGGTCTTGCAACTTAAAAGTTAGGTTAGGAGTGTTTTGCTTAACCACAGAAACGCAAGCCAATGTTACCATTTGGTGGTGATACAAGAAAAAATATGTGTGACTTGGCAAGGTTTGGCTTTCAGTTTAATATAAAAACTGAAAGCCATTCCTACTTTTGTTGTTGTGATAGCAGTCTCCATGGATTGTGGTTTTAATTATATGAGATTGGAAAAACAGGAATACAAAGATGAGGATCTATATTTTGATTATGTTATAGTTTTTACTGATGAATAGTTCCTCTTTTGCAGAAATATTGCAATTATTTTGTTTCCAAAATTCATATTTCTTGAAACTTGTAACTGTGTGAGAAGTATACAGTAGAATGTGGAGGTGGAAGTAGAGCCTACTCCCAAAATTGTGTATTAGGCATACCTCAGACAAAGTCCACTGTTACAAACCTTTAGAGAAGCAGAATAGATCTTGGTATACAAAGCACAGAACAGCATACAAAAAAAAAAAGGCAATCAAAATTATTGAGCTACTAAATAGTATTGTGCTGAGACCGCAGAAAGAATTTCCATGGGTTGATATCCTCCACTTCTTCTTCAAGCCATTGTGTTTTACCTGTTAGTGTACTTCTGTATCCATTTTTGCCAGACAACTTTTGGGAAGATGACCATCCAGTGGCAGTTGTCATAGACCAAGGGCATTTGGAAGGGTTTACAGCCACTTCCAGCATCATTGTATGCACAGGACATGGGAATTTCTTCCAAACTCTTTGTGTATATTTTACTGTTTTGGAAAAGTTATATATTCGGAGCACTGAAGTTTCCAAAAATTCTATTTGAACCTTGTGAAACACTGCTGTGGCTGAAGAAAGTTGGACTTGTTTGTGTGTGTGTGAGGGGGGGCGGGGGGGGGGGGAGTTCAGTCTGGTAAATTTTTATCAGCAAGTTTAGTTTTGTCAAGTATACCCTCAGAACTAGACTTATAGAGATGAATGTTTGGAGACGCATTTGTCTTAGCATGCAATCTGTATGAATTTCAAGTGAATTTTATAATTGCTCGCATAAATAGTTTACTTTCAGCCTTCTTTCAGTATCATATCTGCTTAATGTTTCAGTTGCGTGAATACCACTCCATTTTTGGAAAGTCAGGTACAAATGTTGGCAATAATTGCAGATGTACTGCTTGATGTTTATCATGTGGAGTGTTTGTTTTCAGGAGAATATGCAGTGGCTTTCAGATATTTGTACAGAGATTATTAAATACACATCACAATCAAGTATACTCCTACCAAAGACTCCCACTGTCAAGAGGAACATGCGGAAGAAGCGTATGGTGGAAACCATTCCTGAACACAGTAAGTCAGAATTATACAATGCAGCATGTGTCTTTAGCCTTTCACTGGAGCATGACACCTGTTGTGTGAGCTTCATCACACACAAAGCCCACATCTTCCAGGAATTTAGAATCTGTCCAGTGTAACACCTTATTCTGTAGAGTTACGAAGTGCTGACGTCTAGCAGCTTCTGAGTGGGCCTTGCAACAGGCAAAAATATTTCTTGATATGTGACAAAGCTCTTGTCTTGAAATATTAGCAGTTTGTCTTCAAAGGTTTTCTTTCATCTCTTGCAATTGCAGTGGGTTTACCCTGCATTTTAAGGTGCATTTGCAGAATTGCGAGAAGTTACTGTTAGCTTCGTTCCCTTTTGTCTGTGTCTGTCTGCATGGAACAGTTCTTCTCCCACTGGATGGAAATTTTATGTCTTATTTTTAAAAATTCATTCGAGAAAGTTTAAATTTCATTAAAATATGACAAGAATAACAGTGAACATGTCAGTGATTTTGTGTGGTGCGTACAATTTATGACACATTGTTTACGGTCATCACTGCCAGATTTTCTGTGGGGAGCTCTAGCCTGTTATTCAGTAGGTACCCTGTGTTTTTTGCTGCATGTATAAAGAAGTCAAAAAGTTGACTGTTCACCTCTATGATGTAAATTTCTAGAATATGTGGAACTTCTTAATACCTTTTTTTGTTGTTTCACAAGCCTAGTTATTATGTTGAAATTTTAAAACAACTGCCAGCTGTACCAGATGGAAGGTACACAGGGTCTCCTTCTGTCCCCAATTGACAGTCTGTCTGCAGTTGGCTGTTCCATGTGGGCATGAGAAATGTTTTGTCTTTGAGTAATTATTTTCGTTTTGGGTCTTCTTTTTATAGCCAGGAATTATGCTAAGTGTGACAAACGGTATTTCTGGCATCTGAGAAACTGAAATCCAGGTATTTTCCTGTCATATTTGGGAATTTGTACAACACGTCTTTGTTCTATTGTTGTGAAACAAAATGGCATAACAAGGGGTCATTTGTTACAACTACCCAGGGGCTAGTTGTTACTAGCCCTGCTGTTACAAAGTCTTACAATTTGGTATAGGCAGCAATGTTGAGAATGTACAATAGGAAAAGAAAGTGAGGCATAACACCTATAATAACATATATGGAAGCAGAAGTAGAAGTCTTGGCTATAAGTCTGTGAAAAGCTTCTGGGAAGTATTCAATTATGACACTGCAGAGATTTTGTAAAAAAGCTTGACAAGAATATTTGACGTTCATAGGACCGTGCATCGTTATATTATTTCTATAGTAAAACCAACTGTTGATGTATGCACAGTCTTGAACTCCTGATGATGGACGGAAAGACCGTCCGAAACATGTAGAGTATCATTTCCAAAATGAAATAAATTTGATACACTGGTGCATCTGGTTGGTTTTACTATAGAAACTTAACAAGGAAGTTTTGGTAAGTGATATAGAGTCCTTATAGTTATTTTAGAAGTAATAATTAACTCTTTGGATCCTTGCTACACACATGTCGTGTAGTTAATTGCCACACCCCTGGTACTTGCTCAATAGCTCTTGCTTTGCAAAGGTCTCGTGTTCATAAGGTTCGTTTCTTTTCAAATTATATGAGTTTTTTCCTGCAAGAATACAGCACTGAAATGTGTCTGCTAGTTCATACAGAATGTTTTCTTTGTAGACTGACCCACAAGAGTCAGCAGACATTTTGTCTGCTTTTTATCTAGTGTCACATGTGGACTGCAGGGTTATGCTTATGAATTGGCACTTATCATTTGGGACAGGGGGCTGCTTATGAATGCTCGAGTCACCAGGTGAAAAAGACACTCAAGTGAATTTATCTATTCAGATAAAGTACAAATATGACTTTATGCCTTTTAAAACTTTGTTTATTTTAAAATTTACTTATCAAGGAACGGATGGACAGTGAATTGAGTATTATCCTCAAAAATTTCTTAATTCATGTAAAGCTCTTGTTTCATAATTTTAACATTAGAACCATTTTGCATTTCATTCTGTCTGTATTGCAGAATCAGAGCAGTTGTTAGTTCCCAATATTGGATATAAACGATCACATCAAAATATTCTCTGATGCAGATGAATCGAACCTTGAAAATTATATTTTGACTGCTTCCCACTTGTATTATATGCCAGCTCCCAATGATATGATAACTCTGCATTAAACATGTTAACAATGAATTAATGATATATTTAACTGCAATTGGGTGTAAACCCGGTGGTAGTGTTACACGTTTACAGACTTACAGTTCCTGCATATTGCTGCTACAAAATAATGTGATAATGAACCCCATGCAGTGTAACAATGTACCCCATAACCATGGCGATTTGTTACTTTGTGCATCCCCATGAACAGCTTCAAGTAGTTCTTAAATCTTAATCACAAAGATGAAAAAAATGTAACTTTAAAATGCAATTATATAAGTAACTTTGTGCATAAATATCATTTCAATACCTACAATAATGGCACAACCAAAAATACTTTGGAGGGGGGGAATTGTAACAGTAGCCTTGGTGTACGCAGTATGGTTGATATGGCGTCTCTGCATATATAAAGAAAGGAAGAAACAGCTGTGGCATGAGGTCTGGTAGATGCAGTGTGTAGTACAGAGAAATCTTGAGCTATTTTTTCTGAAGGGACCATGGAGAGTGAATGATAAATGCAGGAAAATGACATTTGTGGGAAGAACGTTAAATGTGGCAGGAACTCAAAAAAAAATTACATTTGAACTTAAAGGCTACAGAAATCATAAACAAATAAAAAGTTACGTTAATACCTGCGCACAAATAAATTTTTTCCAAAGAAATCTGGAACTGACAACTGTTTTATTTCGAAACCTTATGTTTCGGGCAGAACAGTGCCAATTCCGAGTTCCAAATGTTCTGTTTGTTACAACTGTGAGTCATGTGCATGTAAGAATGTGATTTTGTAGCTTCTTAAGGAGCACCAACTGCATCGTGTTTCTACCTTACACTTCAGTCAAGGCATCCAGTAAACTTGAAATTGCCGTGAAATTGGTTGTCATCCATGCATTTTTTTTTCTATAATATTTCACATTTTTAAAACAATGTGGTTTCAATGATTTTCTGACCATGATCAGCACATATAATAAATAATTGGAATAAAAACACAAAATCACACAACTTAGAATTGTTGAATTCACGGGGAAGTGAACTGAATGATGTGAAACAGATCTGGTGTTACTAAGTAGTAGTTCGCAGGTTTGCTACCTCCCCCTTCATCCCACTGCTCAACCATCATTTATAGTTGGCTGGTATAGGTAAGTTACTGCTACTGTGGATTCCAAAAACATCATGTTGCCTTTGTTACATTTTTTTTTTTGCAGAAATAATCATTCTGGGAATATTGTGGGTCAGGACCAAGAATTCTGAGTGGCCAACACAGGAAAGTGGCACTTGAATGATTTGTCCAGTGTAATTATGCTTTGGTTATATGAGTGATTTTTTGGCGCCAGAAGAAATGAATGATGCTTGAGGGAAGATGATATGGGAATGAAGGTTGAAGGATACATGGTGTATGTTTAACCTCCGTCATACAAGAATGTGGCTGTTAACCCTTTAAAGACAAAGATCAAACTGCTTTATTTAAAGACCCAGTCCATACCGTGCTGTGAACGCTTTTCATCTCAGTTATAAAAACCAATCAGTTTGTGGTGTAAGTGGCACAAGTCACTGTTTGTTCTAATATAAATACAAAACACATAAATACAATGTGGGCAAAGCGTACAGTTGTTGAATGTTAAACTTGTTGGTGCATCACATAACCAGTTGGCTTTAGAAGGTTAAAGTTGCTGGTAGTGTTGGGTTGGCAACCATAGTTTAAGGTGATGATGATTATTGTATTAGTGTCGAAAAAATACAGCACTTGCCTAGGGTGGTAAAAGTGTACATATTTCAAGCTTGTGTTAAGTAGTCCATTGCTGAGTTGAGGCCAGTAAAATATAGTAAAGTTAGGGAAGATTGGGTGCAAGGAAATTGATTCATGGGGGCAATTTTTTTTTAACACACGTGGTGCTGATATATGTGCTGCGGTTGTATGTGCATGTTTTCTCTCCCACCCAGGTGAGCTTCATATTGAATGTTCCTCACAAAATGTGGTCAGCCCCAGCACCTGGTTTGATACCAGGATTACTCGCAGTACTCGTGCACGCACTGTGAATCAGAGTGTAGAAGTGATCAGCCCTGTTCTGAATAAAAGGAGCAAAAGACAAGCATCTAAGGTGAGCTAATGACAAAAGATGGTATTTTTAGTGGACCACTAAGTGTTGGCATAATCTGTTGTGTGTTCCTTTAATCTTGTACAACAATTCAATTTTAGAGTGTGGTCATCTGTATGTACATGGTGTTGAGGAGAATATTTGGACCTAGGAGGGACGAGGTAACAGGGGAATGGAGGAGACTGCATAACAAGGAGCTAAATGATTTGTTCTCCTCACCCAATATTGTGCAGGTGATAAAATTGAGAAGAATGAGATGGGCTGGGCATGTGGCACATATGGGTGAGGAGAGGCGGGTGTATAGGGTCTTAGTGGGGAAACCGGAGGGAAAGAGACCACTGGGGAGACCTAGGTGTAGATGGATGGATAATATTAGGTTGGATCTCCAGGTGGGATGTGGGTATATGGACTGGATTGAGCTGGCCCAGGATAGAGATAATTGGCGGACACTTGTGAGTGCAGTAATGAACCTTCAGGTTCCGTGAAATGCGGGGAATTTCTTGACTAGCTGCAAACCAGTTAGCTTCTCAAGAAGGACTCTGCACCATGGAGTAAGAAGTAAGGTCATCTGTATGTAAAATGGAAACTAATGTGGGAAACCCATCACATCTGTTCTTCTTCATCAGTTTGGTGATGCAGTAGCGTAATTGTAGCAAGTAACAGGTGGTGTGAATCTGCGAGTACGACATATATGTACTGGTACTGGTACAACAGAATTGTTTCTCTTCCTCCTGACTGTTTATGGGGGTGGGGGGAGGTTATGCCTAAAATGACAAGCATGGTAATTTTTTATGTACTGGGAGAACTTTGCCTATTTATCCTGCTGTGTGTAGTTTTACCTGTATTTATTATGACAAAATCTGTGACACGGTGTTTCTAGAATTCAGTGACATCGGCTTTTGTAAATTCTCTTGTGTTTTTAGTGTTTACAGTTCCCTGCAGCATTTGTCACTTCCATGTTCCTGCCATTCACTACTGCTTTCTGAGCCTAAATTTTTTTTTTTTGGGGGGGGGGGTCTTCCCTGTTCTATCCTGCATGATGTTAAATTTTTCTTCCTTATATTTGATTATCTGTGTAATCATGAAGCCTCCATATTGAGAAGGCTCTGGCCCACTGTTGGCTGTTGCACCATGGGGAAGGGAGGAGGAAGAAATAGATTAAAAATACATTACATTGAGACTTGTTTGAATACATGTATAAGATCAGTACACGTTTTATTTTATATTGAGTGGCAGTCTGTATGCATTAGGTGTGTATGAGAAGAATGTTAAATTTTAGTATGTGTTGACTGAGATTTTAAAATTTGATTGAAATTTTTGAAGTCTTGGTCCATGACTTTTCTCATACAAAATGGCTTCCTGTATAAGTAAATGTGAAGAGGAATTGAAGTTTAATTTTATTTTTCCAGAAACTGCATACATGCAACAGCCATAGTGTTCTGAAGTTAAGACTTGCAGTAATGTGACTTGTGAGAAGCAGGCTGCTGGTCCCCCTTGACTTATTGGAAGTTGCTCCAATACAAAAGTATTAATTTGTTTCACAGATGAAATGTTCTGATGGATAGATGTGATGTCTTTTATGGGCATGATGTCAAGAATGCTTAATAGCTAACCTTTGCCAAGTGTAAATGTTGTTTTGGCATTTTAACCACAATGTATGTAATAACTGGTCTGCTGTGACTCAATGAAATATGCCAACAATTTTGATACACTTTTTTTAAGCGAAATATTTCATTTTCTGAATGCAGCATTTGTTTCATTCTGTTACAGGCTGCTGGCGCAAAAATAAAGGGTCAGTTAAACATGACTCTCAATTCAAAAATGCGTCAGCCTCCTGACAGTGAATTTACCGGAGAGATGCAAAAGATAAAACGGTTGTCTTCACATGAAACAGTAGAGGAAGTTGAGCAGCCACGTAAGAGTAGACGGTTAGAGCAGGAGCAGTTGGTACTGCCATCAGATGAACAACATGAAAACACATCTATCAATAAGGCACAAGAGATTAACAACCTAGAAACAAAGAAGATCAAAACTAATGAAGAGGAAATAATGATATACAGTCCAGACCATGTTACATCATCTGTTTATGATGATTGTCTTCCAATGCAGGAAGAAAGACAGAAATCAGTTACAGATAATGCCCCAGTGGCATCTGCTGCGATGGAAACACATGACGATCTTACTGACATCCCTAACGAAGTGCCAGTACAGCCTTTTGAGGGTGTGCGGCCCAGCATTTCTGTTCGTGTTTCATGTGCTCATGAGGTTGATTTGGTTGATCTAGTTGATGCAGTTGCGTGTGATGAACCACGAACCAATGAAACCCATATTCATTCTCATCCTGATACTGGTAGTGACATAAAAGAGAATAATAAAACCACACCAAAAAGTGTGATTGTTTGTACAGAAGATAAGACTGAGTCCTGTTCCAGTGGCACAAAAAATATCAGTAATGAAGTGCATAAAAGTGCCATTGAACAGAACATGTCAGACAAAGAAGTACCTGTCATTGAAGTTGACAAAACTGGACCAAAAGTAATGCATACAGAAACTTCACAGAACAGTATCTGTGCTAAGGTTGTTGACCAAAATGTGTCAAATGACATAGCTCCTAAACAGTGTGTTATATCTCATTCGACAACTGCACTTAAGAGTTCTCCAACAAAGAAATTGGTTGGGCTGCAAAATTCCACACATTTCATACGGTATGTAGTCTGCTGTTTGTAGTAGTAGTAGTAGTAGTAAGGCACTGTTTTGTACAGTATTTATGTTTCAAGGAGTTATACATCAGCTTCTAGTGATGATGTTTTTATGTTACCTATGCCATGCAGCTTCCTATTGGTGGTTGCCTCCTGCCCCCATTCTGGATTACAGAGGAACTACTGTACCTTTGAAATTCATTGTGCCTGTACTATATATGTGTATATATGTTTTGTGCAGAATGTGGTTATCTTTAATGTAACTGTCTTATTCTGTGTGCTATGACTTACATGACTTGTAACTCATATACGTGGAGTATTTCTGTTATGTCTCTGAGCACGTAAGGACTGTCACATATGAAGCCTACATCCTTCAAGATATGTGTTTTATAATATGTTTGATCTACTCCTCAGCAAGGAGTTACAATCTGGCTATCTTGTTCTGAAGTTTCTTTTCATTGCATAGTCCCCAAGACTATGTTACAGCTGTGGTACTCATTGTAAACTTGAAACTTGGCGCAGTAACAGAACGTGTTCAAAACTAGAAGTGATGTATTTCTTGTAACAGATCTCTTTCGTTCCTACTTCCATGGATGACTTTACTTTTATCAAACTACTAAAAGAATAGATTGATTTCTGCAAATTTTTATCTTTTTGAGGCATTCCAGTTCAAATGTGGGCATTTGGTTGGTTAACACTTTGATGTATTTCTTCATATTATAATGATTTTGCACAAAGGAATAAAAAAATTGGTTATCTTCAGTTGCAGATTTGATGTTTTTGAAGATTTTGTTTTAATTTATATGATGATAACTTTACTCTTATGGAAGATTCAGCATTGCTACACTGCTGAATTTCATCCATGTCTTAAGTTTTGCATTATTGAATGAATGAAAATTCGTAGCCAGTTTAATGAAGTCATGAATAAACTGGAATCTGTTTTTCATGCCAAGATCCATGCACAAATGGGGACCATTGAATGAAGGGACTGTATCATGTCAGTTTACATCATAGCTATACTTATCACGCAGTTTGGCTGACTGCTGTTTGTAAAATTAGTAGAATTGTACATAAATTAAAAACTTGAACCCAGTTTGTATGGAAGCCATCCTGTTGTGTTAACTACCAAATAAACTACACTTATTCCATCAAACAATGCAGGTTTATTTAAAATCAAGTTGCACCTTCACAAGTATGCTACTTGCCTCAGCCCTTTCTGAGGACGTCATCTGGCATGTCAGTGCAAAAATCTCACAAAGGAAGATGTAGCAAGATAAAATCCACTGGGGCCCCCTGTTTACAATCATATTTTTTTTACATTGTTGAAATGTAGTGTATAAAATTGTATGAAATATAAGCCCACATCTTAAAAAAATGTATGTGTAGGGAATATTACTAACTTAGTCTCTTGTCTTTTGTAGTGAGATTTTGTAGTTCAGTTCTTCTGTCCTTTTGTATTTCACATGTTGTGACATGGTATCTTCTTAATATTCCTTTTTGAATTTCTTTTTGGAAATTATGGTCCACGATATAGTGTACTTGAACTTCAATTTGCCATTTGTGCACAGAATTTAGTGTTCAAAGAAACTGTTGTTTTGCTTAGGCCACATGGCTGTGAAACTGTCCGAGGGTGGATGGCCACATTTGAAAAATTACATACTGTAAGCGAAGAGTCTACAGAACAAACAGTGGAACCAGAGCAGACGAGAGTTACACGAACAAAAACCAGGGCTATGTCGAAGGCTGCTGCCACTGCTGCTGCTGCTGCTGCTGCTGCTGCCTTTGCTGCTGAGTCTGGTTCCACAAGCCAAGAAATTGGTATCTCTACCAATTTACCAAATAATGTAAGTTGATATGCTAGGAATTTGTAAGTGTGAAGGTTCTTTGTATGCAATAGTATGTGAGTATGAAAAGAAACATATAGTACCAAGGCTGTAGTTATGCACATGTATGTTTTATAATGTTCATCTGCTGCATCTTTGTTATCTCTGCGGCCATGAAGAAGCCTATTAATTTGACTCAGTATCTAAGGGCTCGAAGTATTGAGCAGCAAGTCTCATATTGACACAACCTGTGTAAATGCTTGTAGTTGACATTAAAATTGCCAGGAATTTTAGACCTTGGCTGTGGCAGTCGTGAACGGTAAACATTACCATTGGTTCAGTGAGTCCCAAAAGCTGTAAGGATGGGTGGTAGAGAACAGTCCTGCCTGTAGCATATTTGGAACCTTGGTTGTATGTTTTTTTACCATGTCCTTTCTTACAGAGCTGTTCCAGCATCCATAATTGAATGTTTTGTATGGTCAAATTGACTTCAGTAAATTTTGTACTTGATTAGTGTAATATGCAGCAGGCCCATAAAGAAGCAGCATTTCAAAAAGTCATAGTTAAATAAATTGTTAAAATATTCAGGCACAGATGGTCCAGCTAGGAGGCATGTACTTTGCTGTTGGTTTCTGTAGTCGGTGCATGACAGTGGACATGACTCTCATGTAATGTTTTTCGTGTATGAAGCTTGGGTTTATTTGTGTGCAATTGTTTCATCAGGGTAACTGGTTTTGAATTCTCAAAACCTGTGTGTAATTCTCCATGATATAAAATAAATGGTGCTAAAAAGTTACATTGGCCCATATTCCGTGCAGAAACAGCCCTTGTTGGTATGTAAGGCGTATTTTGATGGACAAGGAGTGACTGTACTTTGTTTTTTGGGTTTAGCATGTGCCTACACTTTGGCTTTGGACAGTGCTGGGTGATGATTTGTGATTTTGTGCCTGTGTTAATTCTAGACAGAAGCATGAATCAGGTGATAAATACCACGAGTAGCGCATTGTATACCAAAAACAGAAGATCAGTGCACATGAACAAAAATGTATGTCCCCAGTATAAAATTACAATATTTGGGAGTTTACCCCCTCAAAAAGAAGTGAAATTAGGCTCAGCCAAAATAAATTTGGTTCCTCTGTGGCTGGGTATCACCCACGAGGGAGAGAAAGATAAATATTTTCTCCAGAAAATGAAGTGTCACACATGTTGAATGGTGCCATGTCTTGCTGTTCTCTAGGACAGAGCCTCAGCCAAAACGATTTTAGAAAAATAGCCAGACCAAACAGTTCTGACATTTTCCCCATTGGAAATCCAAATAATAGGACCTTGAGTCCCTGATTGGAGAGCAAAGGTCAGTGCCAAAAGAAAAAGTGTAAGGGGAGCTTTTACAGAAGAAGGAGATGCATGTGTAGAGTTACTGTCTGTCTGCCATTGAAAGGTGGTGAAGATAGTAAACTTGGTAGAGTCTTACACTGTTATTAATGGGCTGGTTTGAACAGTAAACTGCTTGAAACTAGTACATGCTGAAGAGATGTGGACATCCAGAGAGCAATTTTATAATTTACTTATACAGATATTTTCTACATCACACTCAAAATGTTCAAGTGCAGTAGAAGTTGTGCTTGTACGTGTCAGCATTTTAAACACCTGTTATGGTCTAGATAAGTTGCTTTTATTTATGTTGTGGAGTGACCATAATTGTTTCAGGTTGAATTGGTGGCTCTCAGGTGAAGATGGTTGTTGCTGGACAGTAGTTTGGTACTGAAAGATGTGTTGCACTTTCTGTGGTGCTATACTGCGTATGTAAAGTTTTTTTTATTTCATTGCTAGTTCATAATTTTGGGCGTGGTGCACCCATCCACTCACCTCTGCTCAGTATCGGTGGTGTTGTGCCCAGCTGGGTGTCAGCTGATCTCTGTTCTTAGTGCTGATAGCAAATCATGGCGATTCAAGAAGTTGAGTGCACAATTTGTGTGAAGTCAGACCTCAGGGAATGTCAGGACAGGCTGCTGGACAGTGTTGCCTCACAGTTCTCGTCGAGACATACGTCTTTTTGCACCCTTCATCTTCTGGAGTTTCATGGTTAATACTTGTCAGGCGTTGGTGGTAGAATACTATCCTAAGACCAACTAGAATAAGAGTAAGAATGTGAATGATTGGCAAGTGCAGTGTTTGAACCCAAGTGCAGCTGGACACCGGACCTATAGATCAGTAGACAATTTTTGATTGTCGTTTGTAATGTATTTCGGTAGTAAATTAATGCTTGTATTTATCATAGATACTCTCCCAAAGCATTTGGCGTGCGTCTCGTAAGTCTGTGGCCAGAGCAAAGAGAATAACCCTTGCAAAAGAGAGCCGAGAAGTGGATAAAACAGAAGAACAGGAAATGAGCAAGGAGGTACATTTGTTGTTTAATGATGAATGTTTCATTTTTTCATTAAAGTTTGGAAGTTAACATTTCTGTTTGTGTTTGGGAATTTATAAAGATACCTGTGTCCAATTTGACATTCTGAGGACCGTGCATTGTGGTATATTTCTATAATAAAACCAATGAGATGCACTAATTTCTCAAATTTATTTTTGGAATAGGACTCTACATGTTTCAGACAGTATCTCTGTCCATCATCAGGAGTCTAGCACTGTACACACAACAATAGGTATGTGTCATACAGTTTATGCCGACTGCTTTCTAGTGCGATCAGGATGGAACTGGTTCCATCCTGATCCCACTAGCAAGCAGTCAGCATAACCTAT